>JACKZZ010019972.1_pt1 | contig 34579 bp, 20 predicted proteins | sample 8027871 | NCBI WGS metagenome assembly JACKZZ01 (sample SAMN15724774, study PRJNA655200) | protist metagenome | isolation source: fluorescence activated cell sorting (FACS) single amplified genomes of... | place: USA: West Boothbay Harbor, Gulf of Maine | collected 2000-07-19
GAGGAAGAGGAAAATGCGCTTTATAACGGTAGAAATAGGTATGCAACGGAGAAAGTAACCGTTACTGACGAGGAAGTCATGCAATCATATTTAGACTTATTATTTCCACCTGGTATCAATTATGAACAACAAGGTCGAAGTAAAAAAGATATCTCTGCAAAGGGTCTGTTACTAAAATATATCATGTATGGTAAGATTCTCTTACGTATCGAAGACAATCTCTTCGTACATGGTGGCTTAAATGAGCATAATTTGGGATGGGTTGCGCCTAACACACCACATAGAGAGTTTACTGATGACATTAGTGCAACAGGTGCCATCGTAAAGCCTGGTTCGGGGCTGCTAGGTGGTGACTACGTTGACATTTTGAGCCGCCCCAGAGCTGATTATGACAAGAAAGATGAGTCAAAAATAACAGAAGAAAAAGATGATTTACTGTCAATATCATCATCATCTAAAAGTATTACGAGAAGAGCAGCATTTGATGGTTGGTGTAATGAAGTGAATTACCGTGTAAAAATGGAATTACGCGATTTTGTGGAAAATACAAGAAAGTATCTTCTCGGATTGAATGCGCGACAACCAGTCGATGAAATCAACAGTGCAATGACATGGGGTAATAATGATTATAATGCAAATTATACTGAATGTGCTGAAAATAAAACCACAATGGCGCATTGGTCTGTGACTGGTACATACACACATCCACAGCCAGGCTCGCGTCTTGCTTATCAGGGCATGGCTGTTTGTCCAGACAAGACGAGAAATCCCAGTGTCATTTATTCTAGTTATCAAGAACGAGGCATGCCTGTGAATATTGATAAATATAAAGGTACATTAATTGATGATAGAGGTATTATACAAGCTGATGCGGAGCAAGCTGATGATACAACGAATAACATAGCAGCATTCTTAAATGCAAAAGCAGGATCCATGATTAAGTCGCGAAGAACGTCACCAACACTAAATAGCCCAAAATCATTAGGTTCTATAGTAGATAACGAAGTTCATAATAATGAGGATGAGGATGATGATTCAACTGATAGTGATCAAGATGCAAGTTCCAAACCAGCCGCACTCACGAGAGCCCCGAGTACTGGCCTAGAGGAAGCTAGTGCGAGTGTATTTATGACACCAGAACTCGCCAATGTCATGGTGGAAGATTTTGGTATTAATCGTGTTTTTTCAGGACATCAACCACATGGTGATGCACCATTAGCATTTATAATAACATGTGACAATAACCACAGTGAGCATTATGTGGGTCGCAGTGACCGTCAACACGGCGGCTCACCAATCACACCTTTAGCAGCAAATGTGAAGAAAAACACTACTAAAAAACATTTACAAATCATAATAGGTGATACATCATATAGTGCAAATACACAATGGAATCTAAATCCTACATTACAACCTAAGACTGGCGATCGTATAGTGTGGGATGATGACTGGAAAGCATTTACACTTGAAGAATTAAAAGCTTCTAATGAAGATAGAGACATTAAAATTGATGAAAATAATGACGGTGATGACATTGCTACTTATATAAGCAGTATAGCTGACGAAAAAGATGATAAAGGTAAATCAAACACAGATGGAATGAAAAAAAATGGTGATAATAAAGAAGATAGCAAAATGGGCGCGAGTAGAGCAAGCACAAGTCCTACTACAGTATCTGAAGCTAAATTAAGCAGCCCTAAAGCTAGTTTTAAAACTGATGATAAAAATGACTACATTATGAATAATCAATCTAGTATGGGAAGTCGTACAGCGTCAGGTGCAAGCTTTAAAGATGGTAAATCAATGACACCACAGCAAATCAAAAATGAAGAAGATAAAGAAATTTACAAATCTCGTCCATATAATTTATGGAATTTAGATGCAATTAATGAAAAATTGAATACACGTGGTGTATCTGTTAGTGAAATTCTTATTTATGTACCGGAATTTACTGGTATTATTGAAAATGAAAATGTTGCTGTGGCGCAAGCTCGAAGTCAAACTAATCGGGAGCCGAAGAAACAAAGTCGTGTATTTCAACATGGTACTTTATCAGATGCTTCCACTTATGCTTTTGAACAACCTAGTACTTATATTAATGATACTACTGATACTACTGGTGCTGATAGTAAAAGTACGAGTAGTGATGTTTCCGTTATCTCATCACCACCAGTGGACAGATACCTTGGTAAAGCCACCAAATCAGGTAAGTGGGTTGTCAAGGCTACGAATGTAATTGTGAAGAATGATATTGATCGCACATGTAAGCGACATTTACCCTCAAATGCAGGTGGTGATACATCAGGTAGTCGTCTGCTTGTACCAGGTACAAGTAATGCACAAGATAAAGTGTATCTATTGAGCAGAGGGGAAGGATTTACATTTCGAAACAAATTAGTGGCCGCCAGAGACATGGAAGAAGTGATGAACAATATGTAGTGGTCTGGTATGAGAAGAGCCGGCCTACGATACGTACGCCGGCACCCAGTTAGCTCAGTCGGTAGAGCGCATGCCTTTTAAGCCTGTGGTCCAGGGTCGGATTCGATGAATCCCCTGAATCGAGCCCCTGATTGGGTGTTTCCTTTTTGCCTTTTTGGACTGAGAGTTGTGTCATCACAGAGCAATTTGGCCCTTTTATGTGAGGCAAATTTTTTGTGCCCTCCATCTCTTCCGTAGAAATGTAAACTTCGTTCTGATATCACTGAGGCGCACAAAAAAACATGATATAGGCAACATGAAGTGGGCTCGTGCTCAGGATCCACCATGTGCTTGGGGTAGGAGTGTATGCTCTAAGCTAGAAATGGTCATTTAGATGTGCTGCAGTGGGCTCGTGCTCAGGATCCACCATGTGCTTGGGGTAGGAGTATATGCTATTTTGTAGCTAGATATGGTCATTTAGATGTGCTCAAGTGGGCTTCGTGCTCAGGATCCACCATGTGCTTGGGATGCTCGTGTATGAGTGATTGAAGCTGAGAATGGTCATCTGGACATGCTCAAGTGGGCTCGTGCTCAGGATCCACCATGCGCTTGGAATGTGGATGTATGCTTGGTTGTAGCTAATAATCCTCATCTGGACATCATTGAGTGGCTTCGCACCCAGAACCTGCCAGCATCATGGCTGCGACACTTACCTCAAAGCACCTGACTTCTGACCAATGTATAAATATAAATGGATTGAAAAATAAACCACCTCTCCTCTGACGCAAACTTTATTCCTTGCTGCTCAAATGCATTTGAGAATGGTGATATTAAATAAAAATAAGAAGTCAAAAAATGCAAAAAGGAAATTGAGCAGCTGGGCATCGATCCCAGTACCTCATCGATGCTAACGATGCGCTTTACCATTTGAGCTGCAACCCAAATTTGACCCTTCTGATGTAATTTTTTTAGCAGGCAGTCCCATATTCAAACCACGCTATATTTCATATAGCATGGTAAATTTTTTCAACATAACCCCGTACCGTAGAGCCCTGTTAAGTGTCCGTCAGCTGTGAATGGTCATGTGGATGTGCTCAGGATCCACCATATGACTGGAATGAGGGTGTATGCTCTAATATAGCCGATTTTGATAATATGCTTTTTTTTCTTGACATATCATTTGTTTTAATTCTAAACGACGATGTTCAAAACCATCTGGTGCACCCATTGTTTTCGATAAAATCCATTTCAAACGCTGTGATGAGCTTTCTGGCTTGGACTCAGGATCGCGAGGAATCCAATAGGTGCTGCCGGGGCTTCGGGTATATGTATCATGTAATTCAACAGGTATGCGTAATTTATTCACATCTCTATTTCCAAGAATGATATGCACCCTACCAGGATGATCTTCGTATAACTGTAGTAAATCCCAGAGCACTCTGATGTCTCCTGGTCCTCTATCGCAGGCGTCTCCACCAAATACTAAGTGACAATTTGGACGTAATGATAGTCGAGTATAAGCTGGGTATATAGGATCTGGATAGCGTCCACCATATGCTTTTGCTATATTAATGCTATTCATTGTACTGTTGGAAACAACACTCATCCCAGCATCAGGGTCACGTCCCGTCCACGTGTGAGGAATTTTCATTTCATTTCCATTTTCATCTAAACGTACTAATACTTTACTTAAAGATAAATATCGCTGCCAATAATCATAATTACCTTCAGCATCTGTGCAATATGATACTAGTACAGGACCTCCTTCACCAGCTGGACCCTTTTCTGATGACGACTTAGCATCTTGACGAAATATAGCATCTTCGACACCACTGCTTGTTAGCAAATCATCAATAGTAACTTCATCAAAAACTCTTGAAGTTTCTGTCAGGCACATCATAGACGATCGCGTATTTGTCGCATCAGCAAAGGATGTGAAGGATTTCATGTTGGTGACTCTGAGATAGTTACGCGGCCTAATTAAAGCCGAAAAACGCAGAATTTTAGCTAATACTTTGTAAAGGGAGATTCCTATCTTCCCTTTCAAATGGAAGTCGGTATGGTATGGTCCTTCTCCTGTGTTCAGTTCATCCTTATGATCACGAGTTTACGCCCACCCATTTAAAAACCAGGTGATTTTATGTATGATTTCATAATAATATCGTCTATCTTTCTCCATATGTTCAATGCAGTTATTTGTTTCAGAATACATACCTGATATCCTTAGTAAGGACCACAGCAAAGAGGTAGGAATAGCCATCATATCAGCATGGTACTATGCGTTCAATGCACTGAATAAACGATATACATTCCTGAGAACAGTTCCTAGTGTCCTGACGTCAACAATTGCTGCATGGATTTCACTCAACATGCTCAAATTGTGTTCGAAACAGAGACAGATAAATGTGGATACTGATGTAGCAACCAGTTCACTTGCCGATGATGTAAGTAATTTTTTTGACCCTGCAGTGACTTTTTTAGGAGATTGGATGAGTTTATGGTTAGTAGCACCTTGTGTTCTCTTACCTAGGGCAATACAGAATGTTCAAATTAGAAGAGGTGGAAGAGGTGTGTGGGTACGTGCACTCCTTGTCCATTTGGGCCTCTGGCTTGGAACAACATGCCTCACTGCCACTGTTTTTGATAAAATTGACAAGAAATACTGTAACCAACCTATACATTCTTTGTCTGAAGGCACTTGCAGTGAAAAAGTATCCGCATCAGAGCTAGCTTTAACGGAAGAACCCTCTGCTCCTGAACAACCTCAAGATACAATGGATAAAAAAGTCAGATTAATACGATTTTGGGGGGTGATAACAGCTTCTTTTTATGCCGCTGCTGCTGGAGGTGTTATGAATACTGGGCCAGCATTAGCAAGCACCAGTATAACAGCACTTTCTGTTGGAATATCAATGGATGCTAGCATTAAAAAAGTGATCCACCCACTAATATTTACCGCAATCATAACTATATTCGCCACTATATGCACAGAACGCATACGCGATAGTGTGCATTTAAGAGGTGGAAAGCATCGTATCCCAGAAAGAACTTGGATAGAAACTTTAAGCGCTTTTGCTTCTCATTCTTCGGAATCTCCGACTGTGCGTGCTTGGAGCCATCCTGGAGGTGGAGTCAGCCCGGGCTCTGTATTCTCTTCACTACTGGGTCCAAGCTGTACAGCACTTGCATTTCGTATGATAAAAGAGCAGCAGAATGTTAGAGAGAAATTACCTGCAGTTGCAGGAGCAGCAGCATGTAGTGCTATTGCTAGTATATTTTTATCTCCCTTAGCTGGCAAAGTGTTCGGACTTCCTGCGGAGATAAATGGTGCATTGGCACATCGTTCGGTCACGAGTCCATTGGCTATTTCTTCTGCTGAAGTTACAGGAATATCACCAGAACTTACAGTTGCAGCAGTTATTATAACAGGGCTCTACGCAAGTACCAGTGAGTGGTTACTTGAGAAGTTAAGCATTGGTCAACAACATAACAACAACATTGTATCAGCTGCCCGTGGATGTACACTCGGTACATCTTCTCATGCTATAGGCACCTCTACACTTCTTAGTCAAGGTGATTCACAAGCAGCAGGTGTAGCGAGTGTATCTATGGTGGTAGCAGCCAGTGCACACGCAATAGCTTGTAGTGTTCCTGGTGTGAAGGGGTTAATACGGTCTTTGGCAGGCTTACCTAGATCTAGATTATGAGACAAAAAAATGAAGCTCCGCCATGTGTTTGTGTGTATTTACTATATTCTATGTGTGTTTTATGTATCATATACAAATTTACAGCTGAGATATCAAAACTCCTTATTTCCATCTATTTTTTATGTTGTGCATGAGCTTTTGTTCTATGAGCAGCTTCTTTATTCTCTTTAACGTAATCATGCTTAGCATGTTTCAATGTCGTATGCTCTGCCTTTTTCAAATACTCCGCTACTTGTCGTGCAGCGCGCACACCTGTATCGATAGCGCTATGAGCTGTTGCACCGGGTCCAACAGTTGAACATTCACCAGCAAAAAACAAGCCAGGATTAGGTATCATATCATCTTTTGGTACTGTTTCTGATAAAGCACGTTGCCTCTCTATGTCATACTCTTCTCTACGTGGAGAGCTGTAACCACCTCCAATGAAAGGGTGTGATGTTTCATCCCAAACATACACCATACCGCCTAAGAATACATCACTAGGTTTAGGTAAATGATCAATTTGATGTTGTAAATGTGCTTTATGCGTGTTATAGCCTTCTTTCTTGCCACCAGGCAAAAACATAACATGGTGATCTGGCGATGGATGTCCCTTAGGTAGCATGTGATGAGGCTCTAAATGTGAGAATGCTTCCTCTAATTGAAGTAATACAGAGCCATATAATACGTCGTGAGCATTCCATGTATCATCTTTGCCAGCTGCTTGTTTGGCAGCATAAGCACGCGCACGTTCTGCATACCCTGCTGTGAGGAAGGCTGTGCAATAACATGTGGTGTCATCTTTGACATACCCTTGTACAAAACGTGGATGTGCTTTCAAATCATTGAACCATACTTCTGGTATGAGGCATTCGTCAGGATGTATATCATCAGTATACGTACGTCCATCTGCATACCCCTCAGGTGGACGACAATTGCCACTACCTGCCATAATTGTGCCAGCAAGTCCTTCGGGCCAACAACGCTTAGAAAACTTCAATATAATTTTCATTGCTGTATTCATATTACGAGTTTCCAATGCTTCCATTTGTAAATCAGGTAAACTAGGGATGAATTGTATACGACCATTTCGAAGGACTTTATTTGGGGTAGCGACAACGACCGACCGAGTGCGAATATTTTGGGGTTTTCCCCAAAAATCGTCACCATCAACATTGACATCATGCAATGTGCGATCATAGCTGCTTCCGGTGTGTGACTCTAGATGACGGGCACCTCTACGTGGGGTATGAACTTTATCCCCGCCTAAGTTAGGACTAGTTGCTTCGAAACTAGCGCAAGCCTTCCGCTCTGGAGTCATAGGAGCATAAGGCGCAGAGCTTATTTTACTTCGTACTGTTAATGATATCGGTGTACTGTCTGTATGTGGGGACGAAATCGGTACATTTGTGCAGTTCACAGTATCTAATACACAATGAACTTGTATATCTACTTTTTCTTCATCATCTGTGTGCTCAATTCCGTGTAGCCTTCGAGTGCGGTATGCAGGTCGCGGCGGTGTTGTAATTCCGTCTGAATACAATGATTGATCTGTAATTCCTAATTTTGCAAGAAAATATAAAATAAAAACTTTGAATGAATGGGGAACCTTGTAATCTTCATCTAAACCCTCTTCACCGTCCCAAGCATGAGCCCATTGTATCACTCCCTTCAACGATAGATCTCTTACATTACTACATAGTGTATTCGCATACCCAGCTGCAGCTATGCCCATCATAGCATTACCATGTTTCATTCCTTCATCTTGTAAATAGTCATATAATGTAACATTTTCGTCTAAATTCTTTGCATATTTTCCATCATCAACTTCCGCAAGATCCCCAATTTCAGATAAAATATTGTTTGCCTCTTGGAACTCTTTGTTCTTTGTGTCATAGCGAAGGAGTTTGGCGTTGCTATTTCCTTGTTCATCTTTCGTTTTGACATAATATAATCCATATGTTCCGTCTACAGGTTCTTCATATGGTCCTCCATCACCTTGTGCCCATACATAAGTGCGTTTGTGGTTGATATCGGCTTCCTTAATGATTTCATTCAAGCTCGTCTCTGACCCGTGAACCAACTCTGCTCCTACGTCAACATGCAGACCAGGAATGAAGTCTGTTGTCTGCTTAATGCGTCCACCAACATACGACTGGGCTTCTATGATAAGAATATCTTTCTTTTTCATGCCATGTTCAGTCACAAGCTGCGACGCGGCACTGAGTCCCGCAGCACCAGCACCAACAACAACACATTCATATATTTTCTCAGAATCAAATTTACGAATTCCATAATCATTTTCCAGTAGTGGGCTAGGGGCAGTGTTGATGCTCAATGATTGAATTGATGATCCTTTTACAGGTGAAGGTATCTCACCGTCTGTGTGTAAGTCACTCATGGTACTTGTCGGTGATTCTAAGTCAGACAAGTCAGGTTGGTTGAATGAGCGAGGTGGTGTTAAATGAGACCTGCCTGTTTCTACATTTAAACCACTTCCCGCTGCCTTCTTCGGCATCACACTGTCAGAAGAAGCTGCGGGGCGTGATTTGGTTCCACCTTCATCACTCTTGCTTCTCGATACCATGAATAGAGTTGCTGCAACTGTGAGTGCAGCAACTACACCTAATATTAGCGTCTTGTTGTCTTTTTTATCACTCATTATATTAATCTTAACTTGTCTATGAATCAGTGTCCATTTTCCTTATGACATTCATGCGCCGGCTTTCACGAAGAGCACATGTATTTTAATTTTTACAAGATTGTGATAAATTGCATTGCAAATCCTGTTGAACCTATTAACAATAAACACATTTTTGATTATGGACCATATTCAACACAGAATTACGCAGATAGTGTCTCCTCCAAAGGTTGATGATATTGCCACTGCAGCAGCTCTAGATATTATGCCTTCCGCTGAGTTGTACAACAATGGTTTGGTTGTAATTGGTGCTGGTTGGGGGCGCACTGGTACTATGAGTCTCAAAGTGGCATTGACTATCATAACCCAAGGGCCATGTTATCACATGAAGGACAACATCATGTTTGGTCACAATGAGTTTTGGATAGAAGCACACGACCAAGGAAAGAACGACGATGAATGGAAGCGCTTCTTCAAGCAGTACAGTGCTTGTGTGGACGTCCCATCTTGCATTTATTGGGAAGATATTCTCAAATCACACCCGAATGCCAAAGTTGTCCTCAGTACTCGATCAAGCCAGTCATGGTGCAAGTCTGTGCAAGAAACCGTCATGAACTTCCAGCCAGGGAATGAATCAAGGCCATTAGGTGTGAAAATATTTCAAATGTTAATGCCTTGGGGACCAGGGCGTGTGTTTAAAATTATGATGGGAAAGGTGTGGGATCAATACTTTCAAGGCGATTATAGTGATAGCAACCTCATTCGATGTTTCGATGAATGGAATGAAAGTGTTATTCAAAAGTGCCCAAAAGATAAATTACTTATCTTTGAAGCAAAAGATGGATGGGAACCTCTATGTAGATTTTTAGAGGTACCAGTACCAGAATGTGATTATCCGCACGTCAACGATACAGCCGATTTTAAACGTCTGGTTGTTAGTGTCAATGTCATTGGATACGTAGCTGCTGGAAGTATTTGTCTAGCAATAACGTTTGCTACCAAAAAGGTGATAAATATATTGTATAAATAGGTGCGTGGATTGACTGACGACTGACCGTTGTGGAGAAGTTGAAGGATCACAACGGTCAGTTGTTGGCTTGGCTTGTATGCGACTGTAATTCTTAATTATTGTAAAGATACTGGTTTGTGGATATTATTTACATATTTACAATATGATTATGCTCAACTCAACTTGTTCTGTATACGATCATATGATTACTTATTCACAAATATCATCCAACCGATGAATGTGTAGAAGAGAAAAACCGGAAATACAGCAAGAGTGCGACGCTCTTCATGGATGACCTTCTGCATGAACACCACAGATGCTCGTGTAGACCACACGAAACCTGCACCTACAACAAGTAATTTGATAAGTATGCTAGAAAACATCCATGAAAAAACGGTACATACAATAGCAGATAATGTCAAAGGGAACACGCAATATCCAAGAATACAGACTGATTGGAAAAATGAAATAGTTCCCCCTAATAGTTGTGCGTTGATTGTGACTGCAGCTGCACCTGCCCATACAATGACAAATACTGCAGCAAATACTGCACTAGCAACTTCAGATGGCGCTGTGAGTCCTAATGTACTGCTCAATAAGAGGCATACTAAAAGAGGGCCCCATAAATCCCATTCCCGTAATTTCTCAATCACACTACTTTCATTATTGTGGCCTAAAGGAAGAAGCACTACTTTGAGCTTCTCTGCAACCTGTTTCATATCACGCATTACAGTAGTATATACGTCTTCATCTAAGGTTGTGGCAGTACCCATCTTAAGTTGCTCTTGTTCCGATTTATGCATCGTCAGTTTTTCTACTTATTAACCTAAAATATAATTAAAAAGGTGTATGTATTTTTGGTTTTATGTAGAATATCGAGCGTGGTACTCATAGAGATTAAATCACGATGTCCATGGATGCCAAACGACCTTTCGTGCGTCCTCTCAATCCTCCTTCAAAAATATCTTTGAAGTGTTTAATTAATTTTTGGTATAGATTAATTAAGATATAAAAGTATTTTTATAATATTCGTTTGAAAACAATTGCAAATTATTTTTGAATCCTACTCCAAAATCCCCCAAATATCTTGATATTTGTGATATGGCTCACTGTACACGACATTTACGCACTTGCATTACCACTAGTTTCTTTCTTCAATATGCAAATGATAACACTAGCCAAGGTGGTGAGGATGGTATCATAGCTGAGGTTTTTAGACGCTTAGATCTTGCGGAAGACGAGCGGAGCGAAGGTTCACCTCGAGTTGCCTGCGAAATAGGAAGTTGGGATGGTAAATGGCTTTCAAATACATATAGCTTACTTACAGGATATGGTGGGAAAGATCCGTGGAGGGGCATTCTAATAGAAGCAGATGCAGAACGGTCGGAAGCTTCCAAAAGTATGTACACAAATCTCCTCGAATCTCAGTCTGGTCCACGTGAGGTGCCCGTGTGTTGCACTGCTATGGTAGGTATCATAGACTCAGACCATGGCACAACATTAACAACAATATTGAACAATATCAATAATGAATCACCTAACTACTGTCCATACAATTTCGACCTATTGAGTATTGATATAGATGGCAACGACTTCCACATATGGCAGCACGTGCTGGAGTGTGGTACGTACCGTCCGAAATTAGTCATCATTGAATTTAATCCAAGTATACCAAATAGTACAAGCTTTGTACAACCAGCACAAGAAGATATGCAACAAGGAAACTCGCTTCGTGCCATCACAGCCGTACTGGGTATGAAGTATAATTATGCTCTTATATGTACTACTGCGTTCAATGCATTCTTTCTCAGTGCAGAATTATTGAATTGTACACATAAAGATAAAAATGAAGATGGTGAAAATATATTGATATTTGAAGATTTCTTAGAATTTAGTTGCTATGAGGCATGTTCTTTATACGAGACCCTGCAGGCCAAAACAGGACCACCGAAATACCCTATCAAAAGCAGTATTCCTGACTATATATCCATTCTTTTGGATAATTTGCATGCGCCAAGCATGGTAACCGAGCTATTTCAGACTTATGAAGGTGAGCTTTGTCTTGTTGGCCCCCGGAAGCTGCTGTGGCATAGGCTTGCCATCAATCCTCAAAAAATTCAAGTGTTGAGTAAAAAACAACGAAAATTCCCATTCGCTCCTATAAATACGAGTGTTAATGACATTAACTCTAAAGACGGTAAATTACTGCCAGATTCTCCAGCTAAGAACTCCTCTAAATATGGTATTACGCGAGGTCGAGCTCAGGACACGATAGACGATCAACTGTTTGAACTTCGAAGTGTGGTCTGTTCCGAGCTGGTGCGCCGCTCCGGTGGAGATGAATATATGAATAATAAAGACATCATAGTCGAGAAAGTAAAAGAACTTATTGCAAAGTGTGTTCCTGTTCATAGGTATGAGGAATCAGCCATTGAACTAGCAATATGCACCTTGCTTCTTGTTCACAAGGTTGATTCAGATGAAACAAATTTCAGAGACACTTACACATTTAGGGAATTTTTGCAAAATTTGTTTGTGAAACAATCTGATGAAATTGTTGATATTGATGCAGAAATTAGTTCAAAATGGTTACAACGAGCAGAACAGCTAACATCAGCGATAATTTACGAGAAGAAGCATCTAAATGCTGCTGCATCTGATGTAACACTCACAATATATAAGAAGCAGTGTCGTGCGTGTAAGCTGGCTGGTGATGTTGTTGGATTGTGGTACTATGCTAACCAGTTATTAAATTGTGGGGATGTACAAAGTGGTGAGAAGGAGATGAAGCGCCTGCAGCATATGTTATGCTCGCCTTGTGTGAAATGAATTGAATGTTATGTGTCTTTCTATGACTATTGCTACAAAATGAACAAATAGAATTTTAAACACTAATATAAAATAAATCTCATTCCCTACTTTCTACAATTATTACTTCTTTTTTCCTGGTGGTTTAATTTCAATTCTTTCAGGTAATGCAACATCATTTTTTTCTTCATACAATCCAAACACTCCAGTAGGCTGGATAGTCATGACATGCTGATTAATAGTATAATACCGTTTTAACTGTGCTTCTAAAAAGAACTGTACCCGTCGACTTACCATAAGACATGGTATGTTAATTAACGGCACTTCATCAGGCAGTGCCATTAACCTCATTGTTTTAGCGTCATCCGTGTTGACGATGACGACAGCAGTTGCTCCCAGTTTTTGTGCATTGATAACTTTGATACCGAAACTGCATCCACCACCACGTAGTATGGCAACTACACTGCCTGCAATACGTGCTGTATATCCAGCAGGATCACATCCAAACGGCGGTTGTGCCATCGTAAGCTTCATAGGATATAACGGTAAATCTTCCGTTTGTGGCCCGAAATTAGCAAGGTGATAATCGAAGAAGGCCCATCCATTTTCTCCTGATATCGCTACGCGTCCACCCTCTTCTGAGCTCTTTCGTGGTGCAAATGGTTCACGACTTTGTAAACTATTACCAGGTTGTGTAGGATTTTCACCACCTTTAGGATATAATATATTATTTACTGCAACACGAGGTACAGAATGCGGCCAAGCATCAGTGATGTCTTCGATAATAGACTTGATCTTGCGACAGCTATTGGACATGCGATCACCACCGCGTAACCCATATATTTCTGGTATTGCTTTCGTATGAATACTTTCAGGTGATCCAGCATGAATATGTAATAATGCAGAATCTGTGAAATTAGACATGGCAACGGGGACACGTGCCCTCTCGGTAGCTTCCTTGCCCTTGGGCATTTCTGCACTCTCTTTTTCTCCTTCTTCTGTGTTCACAACAATACCCATTTTTGCACCATTTGCACTAAATAATGTAGTTTTTTGTACAAATGTACATATACCACGTTTAGCAACAGCTGCCACTTGTAAATTGAAATGTACCCCTCTTACGGCGGCTTCTTTGGCAATCATCAATAACATAGGATAGTTGGTTTCAATACTTTGAATGTCTTCTTTACTCAAACGATCATTTGAACCATCTGCTTTAGGTAAAATCTCTTTAAGATCACCATCTTTACGACGAATAATATGCATTACTTGTTCAGGTAAATTGTATTCGCCATCTTGCACATCGCACCCAAATGTGTCGCTAGCACCGCGCAGCATATATAACGGACACGCATTTTCAATGTATTGTGATCGTGGTAATCCAGCATTACCTGGATTATCTTTCACATTGAATAAATAATCTTTGACATATGTTTGATCATCAAATGATGTACTCCATTCTGCTAAGCGCATAGTGATGTCCTGACTAAGCGAAGGCGGGTACACTACGGAATACTCCAACTGCCGCTTCACTTCGGCACGCACCAGCTCTTCTTTAGATACTAACTGACCAGGTACTTCATAAACAACATTCCTTGGAAATCCTAAACTACTCATAATTCTTTGTGTCATTTTTGCGGGAACATTACTGACATTATACTGATCGACGGCAATGACAACATCACCAGCTTGTACGTCAGACAGGTCGGATTGCATACCTTTTCCTACTCTTTCAATGCAAGTCTTATCAGAAACAGTATTATCAAAGGTGATACCAAGAGGACCATTACGATATTTGACTGAATATGTAAAATATTTCTTTTCTGCTCTTGCTTTGTGGCGTGCATGTATGAATTCGGAGGGAACATTACCAGCTAAATATGGCTCTGGGTATGCCTTATTTGGGCCATATAAGTCTTCCACCGTTAATTCTTTAACATTTTCTTCAAGTTTTGGTGTATTTCCGGATCTATTTGACCTTTGATCAGTAGCACCATTTTTTAATTCCTCTTCAAAAGCTCTTTTATCAGCGTCGTACTTCCGTCTGGTAACTGCTTCCCGCTCAAGTTCTCCTTTCTTAGCAGCTTCCTCTGCATCTCGTAGAGCTTGTTGTTCTCTTTCACGAGCTTTTCTATCCCTCATAAAACGTTGTCTTGCATCTGTTTCATCAATTTCATCTTCTTTATCTTGTCCTGTAGTAGATGAGTCACTCGGCTTTGGCTTCGGTTTTATTTTTACTCTCACTTTTTTCTTTACAGGTTTCGAATCGCCAATAGAACCCTTTTCACGATCTGTAGGCTGAGTTGATGTTGCTTCATTATTAACAGCATTTCCTTCTGTTATTTCTGGTGTCATTTGAGTGTTCTCGTTTTCAGACGCCAATTGTCTCTTATGTGAGTCACCTCCATCGAAAACAGCTGACACAGAATCGTGTATTGCTTGATTGGTACCGGCTGTGCTGTCACCTTGTAACGTAATGGTTTCAGCCTTAATTCTGTCATTAAATGCTTTTGTTTGTGCTAATTTAGATGCAGCTATACCCATTGCTCTATTTGCAGATTGTTCTTTATTAGATTTACGAGTATTAATAGCTTTTAAACGTTCAGCACGAAATTTCATCATTTCTCCTATCTTCGTCTTGTCTGGACGGTATAACTGGCAGTATGTACCTGTCATTCCTGTACGTGCGTTATCACACACACATTGTCCAGTAATACATGTGCCATTGTGATTGAAGCAATCTCTGCCAGTAATACACTTCCCACCACCTTCTGGTATAGGAATATAATCTTTATCATCTGTCAATTTCGCTCCACTTCCACTGATAACGAGGTTGCCTATAGTCATAGTCGGAGCAGGACCTCCTTCATCCATGTCCCATATGGTATCTACTTCACCTCTACGTGCAGTTAATCGTCTAGGAATAATACTTTGAATTTTAACAAAGCCAAGTAAGCGTGAGCCGTCATGTTGCACATCTTCATCATCTACTACAGGAACAACAATTTCCTTTTCACCACTCTGTAAAAAGGTATCTAAACCACCATTTAATAAACGGATATTATCGGCATCCGAAAGATAGTCTCCTGCTGCAAGATCAGAACCTTTACTTGCATGCTTTACCACTAATTCCCCTTCATCATTCGTGCTCAGATAGATGCTCTGCTGAAGGATTTCAGCCATTGGAATATTAAAATGACGAGCTTTAGGTATAATTTCATCATACTGTGCAAAACATGAAGTTGTACCCAACAACAACACAAGTATTGCGAAACATGCTGTAGCGCTTGGAATCATCGGACCTGAATTTGGTATGCCACTTGTATACACAACTTTTACAATTACAAGTAGTGTATCTTTTGTAAAAACCGCAAATGAACTATTTGATGCTTCTTTACTTATCTTATGTGGTACTGTAAGCGTTAAAAAGGCTCCATCATCAAATGAATGGTGACATCATCCCGACAGAGAGGTCTCTCGGGATTCCTGTATTACGAGACTTGTTGGGATCAGTGGATCAATCCAATTGAATAGAAATTATATAAATTTGCTCAGTCAATAAATTTACACCCAAAAAGAGTAGAGTTAGAGAACAATATGGGTTGCGGAAGCAGTTCACGAAAAAAAGTAAATGTTAGTCAAGGAGGATCAGAAGCTCACTCTTTACAATCACAACCTTGGTCCGATTGTGCATCAGTTGCAGATGAATGTATTATTCCTCAATGGGCGAATGATTTGATGAATACAACTAAGGTTTATATGGATCTTTCAGGAAAGATATCTGATGGGTCTTTCAAGAATATTGGTAGAATAGAAATCACGCTTGCGAATGACATTGTACCCAAGACATGTGAGAACTTCAGGACTTTGTGTAGTGGTGAAAAAGATGGTTTGGGCTTCAAGAACAGCCCGTTCCATAGAATCATACCTGGATTCATGTGCCAAGGTGGCGACTTCACGAATAGAGATGGTACCGGTGGTGAAAGTATATATGGTGAAACATTTGATGACGAGAATTTCACATTAAAACATACCGGCCCTGGTGTGTTGTCTATGGCCAATGCTGGACCAAACACCAACGGGTCACAGTTCTTTATTTGCACGCAGCAGACACAATCTTTAGACGGCCTACACGTAGTATTTGGCTACATCAGTAAGGGCATGAATGTGGTGCGTGCATTGGAATCCTTAGGCTCGGAAGAAGGGGACGTACAAACTGTGGTGGAGATTGCGGAATGTGGTGTGGTGATCTGATGTTAAGTAGTACAGCCGATACAGCCTACCCGGGTAGTTGGTTGTACGAGAGTTAAAACACTGTACTGTAAATTTTGTACCTAATTTGTTATCGTGTAAGCTTCTCACTTGCAGTGATTTGCAAAAAATATGTGTGACCTATATATATGAAACTATCCTGTTTCTAATTCTCAAACAAAGGAACCGGAGAGGATTCTTACGTACGTTGCACGACGTGGGGGGAGCAACCATATAACTTGCTATTCTCAGTGGTGTGTACATTTTCGTGCATATTTTGTTAACAAGTGCAAAATAAAACGATTATTTTGTGGCATTGTTCTGTACTATTTACCACCATAGTTATAAGAAAGGCTCTTAGACCTATTTTTAACCGCAGCTACTAACGAGCCTCAACTAGACACACTAAGGAGTCTAGGAAGGAAGTATGGGTGACGTAGTTCATGCTCAACCTATAGTGGCAGTTGCTGTAGATGATAGGAATAGTTCGCCAAAGTCTAATCATGGTGGAAACAATAAACAATGGAATGAAAATTATCAACATCAACAATCAATACAATCTAATAACAATGATGATTTAAATAATCAAATGCAAGATTTAGCTCATCATATGGGAAGTTTAGGTATAGAAGGTATGGAGCAAAATGTGTATGAAATGGGAGGTGATGTCAACGGTAGTACGGGTGACGGCAATTGGGCGGATGACACAATTGAACGCAGTGGTAATCTTTTTGGTCAATTGGATAGTATGATAGCAGCTGTGCAAAATGAAAGTAGTGCACTTGATAGTATGCGTGAAAAATTGAAAGAATTAGATGGTATGCGTGTTCAACTGTCATCGCTGACCAAGCGCCTTCTCGAGGCGGACCAGGCAAATTTAACATTAAAAAGTAATTTAGTGAAAATTCAAGAAGCTTACGCCGATTTACGAAGAAAAAAACAAGAAATGGAAAGTGGTATGGTGCCATTAAGACAAGAATTGAATCGTTCTAAAGAAATGTACTCCAAAGAGCGTATGGCAAGATTAAGTGCACAACAGGAAACTTCGATGCTGAAGGATCAGTTACTACGATTGGAAAAAATTAATGAAGACTTAGAAAGAGATGTTAAAACTATACCAGCATTAGCTGATTCTAATGAGCTGTTAAAAACAGATCTTACACGTATACGTAATAGATATAAAGAAGAGAAAAATTCATTAACGTCAAGTAATAATTTACTACAAGAACAGAATAGAGATTTAGAAGCGAGTAAAGCGGAGATCCGAGGTCTTGCTGTTCGTTTACTTGATTTAGCATCACAAAATACACAAGGTGCAGCCAAACGACAGGTAGGTGCGAGTCAAAACGATACGAAGCGCCAGGCGCCACATCACCAGGCCATGCAGTGGGAGCAACAATATCAACAGCAGCAGCAGCAGCAACAACAGCAGCCTCAGCAGCAATATAATCAACAATATCATCAACAATATCAACAGCAACAAATGCAAAATTCCCAATCTGTACCGCACATGCAGCATCATCTACAACAGCAGCAGCAGCAACAACAACAACAGGTTAATCATAGTAATATTTCCTATGCTTCAGACAGCCCGACTGGTAATGGTGGGGGGGGCAATGCTGTCGCGAGTCCTGGTAGTGTGAATAACGGGCGTGGCCTCGATGTGAATGATCAACCATGGTTACCTGCCACACTTGAAGAACATATGCTTGGTACAGGACATCATAATATGCAGCCAGCTGTACCGCAAGGATATTATGGTGCTGGTGATGATGCCTCCTTACAGTCCCATCAAACAGAAAATACGCATAGAAGCCATGTATCGATAAATTCACATGGTGGTCATAGTATTCAATCGCATAATTCAATGTCACCAACTCGTCAACATTAATATAGGGAAGGGTATGACAAGAAGTCAAACTATAACATAGAAGTAGAATAGAGTCAGTAAAACGTCGGTATATATTATTCATCGGTTTGTGAATGTATTGTAAATATAGAAAATGGTCATTTAGACGAAATCTATAAAAGTAGTAAGTTTTTGATTTCCTACATTAATCAACATTATTTCTCTACACTTACAACATATTTATACTATTGAAATATACTTTTACCTTTCGTAGAGGAGTCTATGCGGCTACTACCGTAATCAGACGCCATATCAGCCATAAGACGACCTACAGCATCGCCTGCAGCTGCTGCAAGCTCTAAGGCACTTAAAGGTGAGGGGGGGTCTCCTGTTCTAGCAGCACCTATGTTATCATCATTGGCATCATTGCTATCTCTATCTGCAGGGGGGATAGCACCAAAGCCGCCTTCAAGTGATTCACCAAATCGCATGGCAGCTGCAAGAATAGGATTTGTCCTTGGTTCATTTGATGCATACTTATTATTTGAATTTATGCGTTGTCTAGATTTGCGTGCAGTGCTACGTTCAATATAAGGGCTGAGGATATCCGCGGAAGGTCCAGACTGTGCTTCATGGGAGTTTTGTGTGGGTCTGTTCTTCGCCGCATCCGGTGCGCTTTTAGCTCGTTGCAAACTAGATGTAGAAGAAGTGCGGCGTACTTGGCCACTTGCCAATGAATTCATGAAGCTATCGCTAGGACTATTGTGACTGCTATGCGAACTCTGCTCCTCTATGACAGGACTCATGCGAGGACTTTGTCTTTGAACACTGCTGGGACTGCCAACAGGAGGTAAGTCCATGTTGTTGCTAGAAGTACGTACTGGGCTTGTAACACCGCTGCGTTTGCTACTTTCAAATGCATTATTATCACTAAGAATACTAGCACCACTACCGCTTGTAGCTAGCGATAAAGAATCATGCAATTTATCAAGAGTACTACGAAGGCCAGATAGTAAACGAAGTCGATCTGGAGATGGATCTCTCATAGAATTACCAACGCTACTACATCGTCGTAGTCGGGATGTACTATCGTCATTAGATAAGAATCCCATTCCCATTGGACTATCTACACTGTCTGCACTCATAAGTCCTGAACTACTACTAATACTATTACCAGTTGCAATACCAGCAACAACTCTACCTATATCTGCCTGAGTTCCATTTTGGCCATCGTCAGTAGAGCGTCTCTGTAAATAGCTATGGAACTTTGACACTGATGCACCACTAGTAGCAGTAGCAGTTGCAGCAGATTGTGAAGAAGGGCGAGATGTTAGCATTCCCATAGCACTAAAATGCTTTGGAGATTGATGTCGCAACATGGCTTCGACTCTCCTGATGCCGTAATCAGTAAACCTTGAATGAGTACTTGTACTACTATTAACACTAGAATTTACACTAAATTGAGATTGTAAGCTTGTTTGTAATAGATTTGAATCATATTCACCACTAGTCAATGCTTCTTCAACTTCGTTGTCGGTTCGAGCAGCTATGCTTGTATTCTTTTGAAGTTTATGCCTTTTACTTCGAGTACTAGCACTGGTCAACGGACTTGAAGTATCATCTCTTGTTGGCATTGGTACAACATAAGTAGTGTCCTCTAATATTGATCCAGTTGCAGTGATTGGAGTCAACGGTGGTACTGCTTCTTGAGAAACATCTGTGTGTTTATGATGCTGGGACTGGCTGGATTTGCGTGCATAAGGATTTGGTTTTCGAACAGGGAAGTCTGTATCTGATGTTGTTGTTGACACCTTATGAGACGTAGGTGTGATTCCACCGTGATTGCTGCTACTACTACTACTACTACTACTACTACTTGAACTAGATATACTAGCCCTTGACACAAACAGCTCACCGTCCGAATCCTCTTCGTCGTCTCCACCAAGCGGTGTACCGTCTGTAGTAACTGTTGTATTGGAAAACCCAATATCAGAATGTGAAGTACTACTACCATAAGGATATTGCATATTTGTGCTACTAAGTGTATCTTTAAATCCATTACCGTCAGACGCGCCCTTATATGTTCCACTTCTCCCCATGGGAGAAGGAGAGCGTGATTGATAATGTTTTTCTCGCACCCGTTGCAATTGTTGTGAAACATGTGCAGATACAGAACTTGGCGATGGATCTCTTCCACGTGGTCTACCATGAATACGATTGCTTGTATTTGGTGGTTTTAATTGCAAAATTTTATGATCAGTGTTCTGTTTGTGATAATTTTGTGATGCATGAGATATACGTGGACTTCTACCACCAGAATGGGGTAAGGCAAGCTCATCTAAGAAGTCGTTGACATCATCCGCTATAGAAATAGCCGACCCTGCTCCACCTTCAAGTGAGCCAATATCTAATGAAGCTAAAGATAGGTTCGTTAGTGCTTTATGTGCCGTAAATGCCTCACCTTCATCTGCTGCTGCTGATGTACCCGCACCCTTCGGGCTCTCTGTTGTGAAGACTGGTGCAGGGACTCTGACTGCTGGTACTATATTTTTAGGAGAATGCCGGTTTGTAACAGTTGTATCTACTACTGGTTCAGGAATATTACTTTCCATTGCCGAAGGTCCGTTTCTTTTTGCTAAAGACTGATCCATGTCAGAAGTTACATTCACCGTAGGTTTAGTAGACGCAATATAGGTATCAGTAGATTGAGTTGACCCTGATGCACGTTGCAATAAGCGTTGCCTAACATGCTCAATCTCATCTAGTGCCTTTCCCATGAGTCGCACTTGCTCTTCTTCATCTTCACTGTCGTCTTCGCACTCACCATCATCAGTGTGCCCGCTACTGCTTGTATCTTCGTCACCACATTCTGCACCAGTAATAAAGCTTCCACCACCATCTAATCCATCTAATATATTTCCATTATTTATACTTCCTGTCACTGTATTATCATATAATGGCTCAGATTCGAAATCAGCGGAATCTTCCAAGTCTTCTGTGCTAACTTCAACTCCCGCAGCACACGTCAAGGCACCAAAACTCGTAGATAATTTAGTTGTATTACTTGGAGCAGTAAGTGGAGCACCTGATATGCTTATCTCATTATGATTGTCTCTAGTGTCAGCTGCTGCATTGCCTCCTATTATTAAGTTTTTCATTCTTTCGACTGCCTCTTTTCTATTTTGTAAACGTAAACGCCTGTTATTCGCATTATTTCGTTCTCTTTGTTGCTTCCTATTTTCATATTGTATTCTTTTATTCTCACGTGCTTCGTGCACTGCTTGTTGTGCATATTTCGTTGCATGCATTGATAATGCGAATGCTTGTTGTGCTAACTCTTTTCTTTCATCAGAAGTAACCATTGTTCTTGATTTGACTCTCTGCATCTCTTCTTTGATGCGATTGTACATGACTTGAGTAACTACAGCACTACACTCATTTATTTCATCATTGTAATATTGTTTTGAAAACTTTAATTCTGCTTCTGTTAAAACTGGTACAGGATTTTCCTTTTTCCGACTAGGTGAAAATGATCGTACTCTGCTTTCTGGTGCTGCTGCTGTACCTTGTAAAGTAGGTATTCCATCCAATATACGAGCAGACTGTGCTGTGAGCTGTTGTACTTGAGATGAGTGTGATGCATTCTTTGTCGCTTTGCTAAGTGATCGCGGTGAGCCTATGCTCTGCTGTGTATGTGCTCTAGAACTACCACTGGGTATTCCTCCTCCATGTCTCTTTGGATTCACACTCGCTACATTTGATCTGGGGCTACTTGGTGGCTCCACAACATTAAACTTTAAGTTGTTGATAGCCAACGCACCCTTCTTAGGGGGTGGTTGTCTTTGCTGCATCAATCCAATTTCTAATCGGTCCCGAAGAATGTTCAAGAAGAATGCTTCCAATGTATTTTTTTATCAATTTTTAACCTAATTGAAAAACTCTTTACTCTCGTTTCAATGCAGTTGAAACAATATTTGTTCTTTTAACCGCAAATGACTGGTAATTGTTCCATTTCCTTCTAACTTATTCCGGCCGGGTGCTGAGTCTGGTACGTAAAGAAAAAGAGGAAAACAGGAATGAAATGATGGGAAACTGCGCCAATCCAATGAGTTCTATCCAAGAACATTTTGATGAAGCCTTGAACGCTGCGTCTCGTCAATTAAAGCATCTTAAAGGTGAATGTAAGAAGAAGATCTCTTTCTACAGAGTGTTTGATATTGATGAAAATGAAAGAGTTTTGAACTACGCATTTGTGGATGATGGCGATACGTATCAAAAGATCATTCTCAAATCAAAAATAAGATTAGCTCATGAAACAGAGACGAAACAGGCAGACTATAATGAAGACGCATCTCAGTCCACTGATATTGATGAAGAAGGTATGAAATGGATAGATCGAGAAGATTGGGAAGTGGTTTTAGATCGTATAGCAGTCAAGAAAAAGCCTCTTGCTACAGTTCCTCTCGTGGGTAAACTTGAAAGACACTTCTTCAGAAGAGTGTTGGAAAGACGTGCTCACGAATTGAATGTAAGAGTCATAGGTCCATATCAAAATGATACTAATGGGCAACTTACTTTCACTCTTGTTCACAGTGATTCTTTAGACAACGCTATCACACTAGGAGATCTGCTATCACCTGATGATAAAGAGCTGTTCCGTGATGAAAAATCTAAGATGATCTTTTCTAGAAAATTAGCAGAATATCTTACGAAGTGTGATATCAGATACGGGCAGTCTTATCTAGAGTGTGCACTAATCTATGGATATCCTCTTCACAGGGCTCTTGAAATGGACAGTCGCTCCGTGAATGAGTGAATGAAGCATGAAGCAAAGACAAAGAAAGATATATTTATGGCACAGGACAGAGAATGTGAAGAAACCACTATTTTGTGCCAGTTCTTTGTCAGTAGACTCCGCCGTACTGACAGCTCCACCAAGTCGATAAGATGTTCCATGTATGTATGTAGTGTGTATGTAGTATGTATGTATTGGCTAGTACTATTTCATTTGTTATGAATAATATTTATAATGGTGATAATGCATAAACGTGGTGAATCTGATGAAAATCAGATCAAGCGATTAAGCAACGTTATATGAAAGAATGATATGGTTGGATACGTGCATAGTAGTGTGTGCAAAGTATGCAATTATAAGTTGTGATGTGTAATGAGTTCTTTATTGTCAACCCACCGTAGTACACACCCTATTCTACTGCGTATTCTATATATACATCTCGTATTGCGATAGAACTTATTTTGATGCATTTTTGATATCCTCTTCGAACCAATGTTTGATAGCAACCCAGTGCTCTGCCTCGCTACATGGAGAATCAATAGAATGTACATCTTTAGGGAATATCATCATCTTACTACGTACACCCTTACTCCTCAGGATACGATGCCATTCGATACCATTCGAATAAGGAACTCGTCGATCTTTCGCTCCTAACACTGTCAATGTAGATGTCTTCACATTGCCAATATGAGCTATTGGGGAACATGCACGCATAAGTTGTAGATCAGAATCAGACAGGACATTATTAGAAAGACATTGAAAATCATATGTACCTGTAATTTTACCAGTATCAATAGCTTTTGGTGAATATGTAGAATTATAGATATTATAGTTAACAGTGTCGATCACAACACCACCGACAGTCACTGCAGTACCCGACCCTGCAGTGCTATCAGCAACTGAAGGTGCAGATCCTAATCCTTTAGCTTCAATATGACACCAATCAGGAATATCAGTTATACTTGCCATACTTGGTAAATTTGTTACAGGATTACGAAGTGCACAACTGACAAATGCCTCGGGATGTTGTCCAGTTAGATGAGCGCTCAGAAAGCCACCATGTGACCCTCCGACAACACAAATTTTATTCATATCAATTGTAACATTATCTTCACTGTTGCTATTATTAGCATTAGCATTTATTGATGCACATACCTCATGTAATGCTTGCATCATGTCTGCAACGTCATTTGTTCCAATATGTCCCGGAAGGGAATCTACGCTTGCTTGCCCGAAACCGAGACTCCCTCTATAATTGACATGAAGTACTGCAGCTCCCAGAGACATAGCTAAATAAGCATAAGCAGGTACCCAACAAGTTGGTGTACATCCATGGGGACCACCATGTGGTACTAATAGTAAAGGAATACCACTTGAATCACTTACCTCAGCTGCAGATGTGTAACCAGGCGTATGTTTACCACTTCTTGGTGTTGATGCTGATGGTTGTGGTGAATTAGGTTTTACAGGTGTAGATGCACTTGCAATTTGAATAAATTGTACAGCAGATCCAACAGCTTGGAGTGATGGTAAACTACCATCAACAGGTTCAGCAAGACTTGCACTGTCCACCTTGTCCTCAGATATTGCTGTTGCTTTCACTGGTGATTGGGCTGCTCCTGTATCTACTACTTGAGATGTAACAGATGTAGCTACAGTAGCTGCAGTAGTATTATCTTCTTGTGTGGCAGGTGGTGGCATTATAAGTATACTTTCAAATGGAATATGATTACTACTGGTAGCTTTGCCCTTGCTCGTTGAAGGCAAATGTGTAAATATTCTCCATTTCATTGATTCTAATTTGGACGATAATACATTTGATTTAGCTTTATCTTTTGTTGTATAAATTAATTGACATCGTGGTGCTATAGGAATATCAATACGAGTGCTATTTGCATGTTTGTTTGGATCATAAAGTAACAAACCCGCTCTTTGTGGAACAGTTGGTGAGGAGGCTTCAAAAAGAATCATGGCTTCTTCCCCAGTACCACAGTCTACATCGAACACACTACAACTACTATGTTGATTGTCATTCCATGTATTAGAAGTTGGCCATGAAGGCAAAGCGGAAGTTAATAGCGAAGTCATGCGATGTACTTTTCCAGTATCTAAATCAATCCTAACGGCACTGTTTCGACTGCCCCATGTAGTTGTGCACACAATAGCCCAACTTTGAGATTCATCATTATTACTAGTTGATGATAATCGTATAAAACATCTTTTTGGTAATTGATCAATAAATAAACCAGGAAAAGATTCATTTGTAATATCTACAGAAACATCAGTGTCCCCTAGAAGAGGCATGCAAGTTGACGCTGATGGTCGTACCAATAAATCAAGTACGACATAAATAGCAATACTCTTTGCACCACCTTGATCATTGCGAATCTTATTAACATGTGCTTTTGCGCTTTTAGCACGTTGAATAGCTTGAAGCTTACTGGCTGCACTATGCACTTCTTCACTATCACCAATCTCGTCAGCAATGCGTTTCTCTTCTCGTTTGCGTTCTGCTTCTTTCTTAGCTTGTTTCTTGCGTTGAATAGCTTGAAGTTTACTGGCTGCATCATGAACTTCATCCGAATCTCCAAATTCTGCAGCAGCTTCTGCCATTTCTTTTGCAAGATCATTCTTTAATTTTTCATCATCATCATCATCAATAGAGGCAGTAGATGATTTCCAAACATAATGACACCTAAATAACTGAAATGAACCACCATGTGTTACAAGTGGTTGTTGGTGTGTTCTACCAACACAAACAAGCATAGCAGATGGATCTCCATTTACTGAATTAACTTCAGGACAAAATCTGGGAGATCTTGCGTTCCGTAATGTGCTGCCAGTAAGATTAGAAAATACTGGTAGCTGCCAATCTTTAAGTTCAAGATCATTTACTGTAGTAGTAGTAGTAATAGAAGCTGTTGATGTTTCTTTTGAATGTGCTGCAAGAAAATGCGTGACATCAACTAAGCGAACAGAACATGGTCGCTGATAGCAATAAATCATACCCAGTTTAGTGTCTTGCTCTGTAGCGTTGTGAGCCCATTGCGTGAAGGCTAGTACATAGCGCGGCTCACCTGCATCGGTAGCAAATGGTTGCCATGTAGGTTGGCCAACAGTATAACCATTTTTATCATCAATATCACTTTTAGGGAATGGAATAGTGACCACATTTCCTGTAAATGTATCTACAACAGCAAGTACAGTAGCATGAACGTCGGTATACCTCTCTCCCCAGTCATCATTATTTTCATATTTCATGGTATTTGGAGTATTATCTGCTGATGAATCACTTTTAGGGATATCGAAGTAGCTCTTACCCCCAATGCCACTAGCAGCACCACCACCAGGATGCCCTCCAGCACCTGTAAAGTTCTTATCACAAGCAACATAGACTGCATACCTTTCATCAGGGCTGAAAGCAGAGCCTCCTGAAGCAGCAAACCAACCATCACCGAGAGGCTTTCCATGTATAGCAGAAGCATCTATACGATAATTATATGGAGTTTCATTGGTGGTGGTGTTGTTGCTTGTATTGGAATGAACGACCTCCACGATGGACTTCTCATTGACATGGCGGAGCACGAGACTCTTCGTTCCACTTGTTGACATATCCATTTTGATAAACTTTTGAGTATCTATAGCTGGGCCTGTAGAGCGCAATATATGTGTTTCGCAACGTTTAGCTACTGTACGAGGGTTAAATGGGCCCATACCAGCTTCTTCTTTGAGCTTACTGACTTCCTGTTTTGCGCGTTTAGCACGTTGAATAGCTTGAAGCTTACTGGCTGCACTATGCACTTCTTCACTATTACCAATCTCATCGGCAATGCGTTTCTCTTCTCGTTTGCGTTCTGCTTCTTTCTTAGCTTGTTTCTTGCGTTGAATAGCTTGAAGTTTACTGGCTGCACCATGAACTTCATCTGAATCACCTATCTCTTCTGCAATTTTTTGTGCAAGTGTCAAAATTTCTGCCGCTTCAGTTGCAGATGTGGTTTCCGTTGTATTCGAAACAAGTGCAAACGATTCTAAGCATGCTCTACCATTATCCTCATTAAGATCGCGGCATCCACGTTGTAGAACAACGGTGGATTCTCTAATCCACCCATTACCATACATTGCATAGCTTGCGGGTCCATTAGCATAATCATTCGCTGCACTATTCATTGTTAAATATATAATATATTTTTCGACTTTTAACAAGGCTGGGGCAAGATTCAGATAAATGGTAATTTCCGTACGCCGTACGGTGATCCTGCTTTTTTACAAATACATCAGAGCTCAAAAACACTCACTCTCATAAATTATAAATACACTCATAAACTCATAATTCGATTTATGTAGTGGTTCTCACAAAAATAAAGAAAAAATACTGTATTATTATGCACAAGGTGCTGAAGATCGCATTCTCAGAAAAAATCCACCTAATGACTGTTGCTTCCTTCTCTACAGAGGTACTTCTTGGTAGTAATTGGGAAGCGCATTGGAAGGCAATAGAAATGATGAGAAGTAACCCCGTGTTGGGTGTAAATGGCTTGCCAATGAAAGCTCCGGTAGATGAACTCGGAGCTACAGCACTGGCACACTCAGGCACCGGCAAAGGAAGGAATTTATATGACAGCCCGTCTGCACGAGAGTCATTTCGGTTTGGGACACTTATAGCTACTATGTTATCACCACAAACGAAGGATGCACAAACAGCAGAAGCATTCCATAGATTACAAAAGCTAGTAAGTACCAGTAAGGTGACTGGTCTAGCTGCTGAGCATTGCTTTATAGCTCCAAACTTACTTGAGTGCACTTTAGATGATATAACTCAAGCTTGTACCCCAGTGTCTTTCTATAAGACGAAAGCTAAGAATATTCAACTTGCATGTGAAAGAATAGTAGCTAATAATTACACCACGACGACGTACTATCATGAATCTAGTATTGATGGTGGCAGCAATATCACTGGGAAGCGTATTGAAGAGAGTGCTGGAATCCCAACAGATATCCAAGATCTCCTCAGTTATAAAGGTGTTGGACCTAAAATAGCGTATTTAACTTTTTCTATAGCTTGGCGAAAAGATGAAGGAATATGTGTAGATACGCACGTGCATCGACTAGCGAATAGGCTCCGTTGGGTTGGCTCGCCACTACCCAAGAAAGAACGTGCTACTTGTAATACAGGCCTCGCAAAGCTGCCAAGTAACCAATGGAAGGATACATCGACACCAGAGAAAACCCGTGTGCAGTTGCAGAAACTCCTTCCTCAATCTCATTGGGGTGAGGTGAATGAACTATTGGTCGGATATGGTCAAACTATATGTTCAGCTAAAAAGCCTATGTGTTATGTTTGTACTTTGAGAACAGAATGTAATTGGTATAATACGAATAAAGCAAGCAGTAAGTGGAATCACACAGGGTAAGACCTGTCCTAGATGATAGGTAATTATATATAGGTATGACCGTCGCATCCCTCTTGCTTCCAATGTTTGTGAGTATGTTGTTGTGTAAATATATATGTCTAGAGAAATTAGTTGTCAGGTGTATATATATAGATGATGCTAGAATTACACACACTCAATTAGTTACTGCACTGTGGGGCTACTTACATTTCATGAAGAATATTGTTGATTTAAATGAAATTGAAAGGATGGTGGATTTGTGTTTGATCACACACACAAAATTTAATATTAAGTTGTCCTTTTCTCTTCTTTTTGATTTGATTATCTCTAACCAACTTTAGGAGCACTTGTAACCCGACCAGAGTCTTTATCGTAATACACTCTTACTCTGTCTGTACGGAAATCCATAGTGACCATAGAACCATGGAGCACCTTAATAACTGTGAGTTCTGGTCTTTCCTCCTTGATCTTACCCATGGCTTCTTCAACATCAGTTTCCCTCAACTCCACCCATTTTTCACGAAAATTATGAGTTCCTCCTGACAGATTAGTTTGCCCATTACCAGCATTTTCCATATTCCCGTGATGTTTTTTTCCAGCCAAAGCTACCGACAATACACACACAATTAAACAAAGAAATACTAACAACCTCATCGACTTATACATTTGTCAAAAGGCTGTTCACGGGGGTGACTTTTTGGGTCCCGATGGCTATGGACCGACGTGCGACCATGGGCGAGAAATTCTTTTGTGCATCTCAGCTTGACGGCGAATACAATTCTTAAATTCTTCAAGTGGTAAGTATGATTTCGGTATTTCATGTTATTGTATGATCCCATTAATTGATCTGAATGTTGTGAAAATATGACATAAAGTGCCTTTCGACGAACAGGCTCTTCGTGGTCTTTCTGAGCTTGTGACAGCATTGATTGTTATGAATTGATTGATTGTGGTTAATGCATGCTATATATGTATTCAATTCAAGCGAGTGTCCTTCTAACCTTTGTTTTTCATCTTCTTAATCTTTATCTTGACTCATTATTCACATTATCTACATCGATTCTAGATAATGTCTCTTTCTTTGAACTTCGAAGGTGCTGCCGACAAGGCCCAGCTTGTTGCTGGTTTAGCTACCCTTTTAGCCTCTGATTGTGGTGAAATCAGTGCATCTGCCATTGATGCTGCTGCCACCGCATCAGGTAACTCTCTTCCTTCTGGTTATGCTGCTGTTTACGCAGGTTTCGCATCCAAGCTTGAGAAGGGGCAACTTACCCCCGCCCTTGGTGGTGGTGGTGGAGGAGGCGGTGGAGCCGCTGCTGCTGCCGGTGGTGAAGCTGCTGCCCCTGTTGTTGAGGCACCAAAGGAAGAGGAAGTTGATGCCCTTGAGGGTGGTATGGACATGTTCGGTGGTGGAGGAGGAGGAGGAGATTACTAAGCATATCGTATCAAAGCTGATATGTTTGTTTAGTTATTTGTATCTCTCTAATTTCGACATCATGAATAAATACACGTACGTACACTCGCTCACCTCACTCTTGTGTCTACTTTCGGCTTTTCGACTATTTGCTTCAGAAATACATGAATTTTCATTCATACCAATTACCTTTTGTTCTCTTTGATTATATATATAATAAATAACAATCTGATTTGTAGTGCTACATCACATTGAAGTAAAGAAAAATAATGTTTCGTTAAGAAATCAACCCTTTGATTTGCCTATACCGTAGGTAGGTAGTGTTTACCTTATACAGTTTATACGCACTGTGATCGTTCTACTTGGCACCGACAACACACCAACGATCTTTAGACAGCGGTGGAGTCGGCTTCTTGTTGTCAGCAATATTAGGCTTACAAATGGAGGTGAAAGAGCGATCAATTACTTGAAGCCAATTCAATCTCTTCAAGATATTGTACTCCCATTGCAATATTATCTTCATGAAGTCGCTGCATTTCAATGTTATCAATTTGCTCCATTTCACGGAGCTCACGAATTTCCTCGAGACACGAGGATAACTTTTGTATTAATTTGGATACAGAGGGCAATGTAGGCGAATTGTCTTTCAGTACCACAGTTTGCGTTGGTTGAGCTGAAGGGGGTGTATCCATAGTGAAATTCTCAATTTCTCCCTGTTCCTGGACCTCCTGTGAAGTGGAAGTTGTTTGTTTTGCTCTTTGAGCAAGTTTTCGCTTCCAATCCATACCTTTAGCTGCTGCTAAATCATGTTTGCCTAAACATGAGCATGCAAGAGAATAAATGGACTCTTTAATATTGCTACCGGTGTTTGATGATACCTCGAAAAAGTGTGCACCTATTGATTGCGCATAATCATATCCTTCAGTACTTTGCACTTGTCTTCTAGAATTACTATCTGCTTTGTTACCCACGACAATAAAGAAGGCTTTGTTTAGATCTGCCTGAATATCTATGTCATTTTTCCAATTGCGAAGTCTCAAAAAGCTATCTTGATCTGTTATATCGTAGACTAGTAGAAAGCCATTCACTTTCCGGTAGTAGCTCGTAATTATATTCCGGAAGCGCTCTAGTCCGGAAGTATCCCATATTTGTAACTTGACTCTTGTCTCATTGTCCACCCAGATTGTTGTTCCTTTAAAATCCATTCCAATTGTCACGATAGGATTGCTGAGGGTTCTTCCGTCAATAAACTGAGACAATATACAACTTTTCCCCACACCTGTGTCTCCTACTAGTATAAATCTAAGACTAAAAGTTGATTGGGGTTTATATGGTTTATGTAGTTTAATTGGCGGCTCTTTACTCTTACTTGAGTTTAATCCCATCACTTACGTCAAATATGACTAATTCACAATAGTATGTATTAAAAAACACAAGTAAAACAAGGGTTGACAGTTTCCTAGATTTTTACCGTGATGACGTGGGTTTCTTGCGTACAGTCGTACGTCGACCACGAGCACTTCGTTTGAGGCCCCTCACGTCCTGAGAAGATTGCAAGCTGTTCCGCTGACCACTTCATAGTATTCTAACAGTAGCTGTTGATTTTGGTAGTTATAATTAGCTGCACTCTAAGACTCTCTGTTGTATCACTTTACTCCGTTGTTTTGATTGAGAGTAGCAAAGCAACCATCCTTCGTTTCACCCACAACAATAAATTTCATTAGAAATATCTGTATAACTCTTTGTATATTATGTCAGAAGAGATAGAGCGTCATGTTGTTCGTAAATTTGAAATTTGTCAACGTCTTGGTAAAGGTGCCTATGGTATTGTGTGGAAGGCCATTGATAAACGCTCAAGACAGGTCATAGCCTTAAAAAAGTGTTTTGATGCATTTCGAAATGCAACCGATGCTCAACGCACATTTCGTGAAATTATGTATTTACAACAATTAAGTGGTCATGAAAATATTATAAGACTACAACATGTTATTAAAGCAGAAAATGATAGAGACATATATTTAACATTTGATCATATGGAAACAGATTTACATGCTGTTATACGTGCAGGTATTTTAGCTGATATACATAAGAAATATATCATATGGCAATTATTAAAAGCATTGAAATATTTACACAGTGCTGACGTACTACATCGTGATATCAAACCAAGCAATATATTATTGAATAGTGACTGTCATATTAAAGTATGTGATTTTGGGTTATGTAGAAGTGTTGCTGAATCAAGTGGACCAACACCTGTATTAACAGATTACGTTGCAACACGTTGGTATAGAGCTCCTGAAATTCTACTTGGCTCCACAAGATATACTCGAGGAGTAGACATTTGGGCAGTTGGAGCGATCCTGGGTGAGATGATCAATGGCCGTCCTGTATTTCCTGGTACATCTACTATGAATCAAATAGAACGTATTGTAGAACTAACAAATCAACCTAGTGAAGAAGATGTAGAAAGTATTCAATCACCATATGCTGGTACTATGCTCGAATCGTTACCAGCTATGCAATATAAACTCATTGGAGAAATATTTCCAACAGCAACAACAGAAGCTGTTGATTTAATGCGTAGTTGTTTCTATTTCAATCCATTAATGAGACCCAGTGCTGAAGATGGATTACGACACGTTTATGTATCTGAATTTCATAATGATGACGAGGAGCCCGTTTATCCCGGTGGTCCTCTTCGTCTCCCTATTGAAGATAATACAAAATTAACTGCACCACAATATCGGGAAAGATTATATGCAGAAATAACAAATAGACGTCGTGATTCACGTAAAAAAGAACAACAAAAAATGATACAAAAAAGTGTCAAAGGCGCCCCGGCTTAAAATGTAACTATAGAGAGGCAGGCTTGGTACACGTGTTTTGCATAGCCGCTGCACGTGATTGATACATGAAATAGTAGTAATAGAAGTAGTTGTAGACGTTAAAAAGAAGAATAGCTAGACTGGACATATGATAGGGGTTGTATGTTATAGTCTTTCTCACTTCAATTTCCCACAAGGACGAACAAACAAACAATCCATCTACATGTATGGTTACTTGCTTGGTGTGTTTGTTTCTAGAGGGAAATTCAATTCTTCAACGATGTCATTATCTGAATGAATTATTGTAAATAAGATAAGAAAAAAAAAAATAGAATGAATAATTTCGTTAACAGATCGGTCACCTTCCAGCAGTGCCCGCCTCAGTATACCGAAGTGATAATGGAGAGAGAAGTTGTAGCATATCATTCGCTAGTATACACAGTTTATCGTACTCTATAAGAACAACCGAGAATTAAGACCGCATTCAGCTATATATGTCCTGTTTGCTCATCTATCATCACTCGGATTACCTACCTTGTATTCCTTTATACTCCATTATAAATCAAATCTTGGTTTTGTTGATATGATTTAAAATTTCATTAAGTGGGGTCTTTCATTATTCTTAAGGGAAAATTTGCTCTGTAAGTATTCTTTGCATAAATCAGTACCACCAATATTCTTAGTTAAGGCGGCATCAATGGTCTTTTGTGCTGCTTTTCTGGCATCAGATGTAGAACCAGCTACCTCATTCTTTTGGCGTGCAAAAAATGCATCGTCGACTTTAGAAGCATCGACACCGGACATACCTACCTTAGTAGATGTAGCAATGACATACTTTTGGCTAATACGTCTAAGTGGTACACCATTGACAGCAAATGGTCCAGATACTAATAGAAGACCAGATGCTAAGGATTTGAGGACAACACAACGCTTTCCACGGAAACGACCAGCAAGAAGGATGACAACGGTACCAGGGGTGATACTGGCACGAGTCTTGGGTGCGTTGCGGACAGGGGTAGGACCCTTGTTGGCAACTAAATCCTCTGCAGGGTAGTACTTACCAGCGGCACCGGCAACAGCCTTGGTGCTCTCGTACTTGATTGTGAACTTCTTAATTGCGGCTCTTGCCTTCAATACCTTTTGTCCTCTTGCCATTATGATTTATATGAATAGCTATGTGATAGAAAAAATAATAAATGAGTTTGTAAAAGTGAATAATATAAAAAGTAAAAAGAACAAGGGTTAGTCTCGTGTTGCCAAACAGTACCTAAGCGAGCAATCTTGCATATATGCAATGGTATTTCTGCATCAATGCACCTGCCGTATATGCTCTAAGTACTAGTAGCACCAATTAGATGCAAAATTAATGCACTGATTGATGCTAACAAGTGCTAGAGCTCAGTTCATGGCGATTGGCATTATCTCAAATTAGGGCACAATATTCGCTGAAGTTCGAAACATGATGTCTCAATTTCAGTCAGATACTGTGG
>JACKZZ010017050.1_pt1 | contig 34556 bp, 31 predicted proteins | sample 8027871 | NCBI WGS metagenome assembly JACKZZ01 (sample SAMN15724774, study PRJNA655200) | protist metagenome | isolation source: fluorescence activated cell sorting (FACS) single amplified genomes of... | place: USA: West Boothbay Harbor, Gulf of Maine | collected 2000-07-19
TTTTCTATTGAGATGACATGCAAAATCAAAAACAAAAACAGGCCATATCTCGGCTGCTAGAGCCGCTAGAGCTGATTCCTCGCGGTTGTGGGATTTGATATTTTGCAATTTTGTACCTATTTTCTGGTAGAAATTTATTTTTTGGTAGAAATCAGATGAAGTTGACGTGGATGTGATGGACAGCCTTTTACACACAAAACAATACCCAATCAAAATGCTGTATTGAAAAAATACGTCCATTTGATTGGGCGGTTTTTCTAGGTATGAGCAATATAAAGGGCCTTCGGCCAATAAAGAATGAGATCATGTTGAAGCTGACTTCAATTCTTATTTTCAAAAAGCGACCGCCAAGCTTTAAAGCCCAAGATCTATTCTATCGGAAGTTGAACAGAAGCTTCTTATTACATATCTATAATAAGATATAGATAATAATTATTTTATTGATATAGACCTCAACAATGTCTTCTTCTTCTTCTTCTTCAACCCATGAAGAAACCACACTTTTGTTAAGGAAACCTGCGAATACTAAACGATGGACACTACTAGGTATTAAAAAAAAGTCCATTGCATACAATAACAAAACATACTATAATACTAATATTATAGTTCCTCTACTTCTCATTCTATGTGGCATGGTCCTTGTATCTTTAATGTCATTTACATACATATCAAACACCGCTTATTCATTCGACAACATTGATGTATTGATCATTGGAGGAGGTCCTGCTGGATCAGTTGTTGCAAAAAGAATCTCTGACGATTCTTCTATGAATGTATTGCTGATAGAAGCTGGTGGATTGGCACAAGAGTTGAAACTAACAAACAAAGCAAGTCCGAGTATACAGCTATCTGTCTTTGATATTCCTTATTATTGGTCCGTTGTCGCCAATACAGCAGCATATCATTGGGATTTGCCGAATGTATTGATTGCTAAAGCGTTGGGAGGATGTGGCATTCATAATGCTATGTTGTATGGTATGTAGATGTCAGAAGACTATGCATATGATAAATTTTTACACTATCAGCACAGTTCGTGCCCTTCCGAGTGATATTAAAAGCTGGAAGAGTAAGCTTTGGAATTGGACAACCGTATTAGATGTCTACAAACAAATGGAGAACTTTACAGGAAGTTCAAGGTTTGAGTCGTATCATGGATATCAAGGACCTGTGCAGACAGGTATTATATATCTACAGTTGAAACTCTCGTAATACGATAAGAAACCCTCTATTTACAAATATAGTGCCCCCACCTTATGTCGACCCTATTTCTAAAACCTTTCTACAGGCTTGTCAAGAGGTAACCTATGTTTAAGTAGTCACTGTGTGTACTGATATAGCATCATAATTGCTATGATGCATAGTCTGGCATCCCATTGACATCCGACTTCAATAGTCCAGAGGGTAGATATGGAGCAGGATATTACCATTTCAATATTCGAAATGGCGTTAGAGATAGTGCCGTACGCGTCTTCTTATCACCTTTACTAAGTGGTAATGGGACGAGTAAAAGAGAGAATTTAGAGATTCAGCTCCATTCTGTTGTACAGGTATTATCATAACTTACAATATGATCTATGCTATCGTCTCACACGTTTATTACTATAGAAAATCCTGTTCCATACCCATCCGACTTCAGGAATCAGTAGAGCTTATGGAGTAGTGGTGAAAAGTGGCGATAGTAAAGAAGAGAAAACCATTCTATTGAAACCCACAGCAACAATTGTTCTTTCTGCTGGAGCTATTAATACAGTACGTTGGATGAATTAACAGAGATAATGCAGATCTGTCTATCTATCTATGGTATATATCTATCAATAGCCCAAGTTGCTCATGCTTTCAGGAATCGGATCTTCCACCATACTCGATCGATTCCATATTCCTACAGTAAAGAATCTTCCAGGTGTTGGGTTGAATCTACAAGATCATCCAGCAGTAGGTTTAATCTATCACAATCTAGAACATGAAAGCCGTCCAATGAACATGAATATGAGGTATTGAAATAATAGTTATCTATAGATACCTTCCCTGTAATAGCTACAAGCTGTAACCAATCATAGCCATCTCTTTGAAGAATACATTGATGCTCTAAACAGCACCAACAGAACGTCAAATTATGGAGTCTTAGCTTCTCCTGGTATTTCAACAGGTGCTTTTTTGATTTCACCCTTTCAAACAACTGGCATTCCAGATATTCAAATCACTCTCTTTCCAAGGAAGTCAGAACCTCACTTATCCACTACGAATGTATCAAGGAGTAGGAGTCATATACAAGATGTACAGTATCAAACGGATGCTTCATCTTCAGACATATTAGTGACATTATCATTACTAAATCCAACTGCAAAGAATAGAGTTCAATTGACTCATTTGGAATATTCTCAACCTGTTGAAATTATTCCTGAAGTTCCGGAGCATACGGTAGAACATCTAAGTCCAGAAGATGTCAATGCTTTGGCATGGGGTGTCTCTATCGTAAGGGAAATAATGTCTCAAAAGAGTATGCGACATGTTTGTGGAGATGAAATCGCACCAGGGATACACGTACAACGTATATCAGGTATTATTATCTATCGATATGTAATTTAGTGTGTGTTCGTATTACTTATAATAGTATTATTATACAGATATCAAAGCATGGGTATTATCTTCAGTCTTTAGGAATTCGCATTGGTAAATATATTACGATACTCATACTTTCTTTTATTGATGCTATGTAAGGATCATTATGTGTATTAGGGTTGGAACAGCTCGAATGGGAAGCTTGGAAGAGTTTGGTGTTGTTGATTCTAAATTGAATCTCTATGGAACTTCTAATGTTAAAATAGCAGATGCTTCCATTATTCCAATCATTCCAAATGGAAATGTCCATTCCACTGTTACTATGGTCGCATGGAGAGCAGCAGAGTTTCTACTCAATGACCGCAATCGTTCTCTCGGATAACTAGTGTAGATATAAAAAATCCTATTCCAAGGCTGTATGTGCATTATGTATATTCTTTTATAGATGGTGTTCCTATCTGATGTATACTATATATATATATGTGTATGAGACTCTATAGGATTACATTATACATGGTTGTCTGTTGATAATCTATCTATGTGAGTATGGGTGTGTTTGACTATAGACCTGCTCGAAGTAGATCTTGTGTTAAAAACACAACGTATAAAACGAGCATAGCATATCCCAGTTGTTTCGTCATTCTCCATTTACTCAAAGCAATGGCTCCCACCACAGCTAGTAGCATCAGTAACAATACAATAATAGAGACACCGAGGGATTCACTTTTAACAGTTTGTGGCTTTCGATATAGCATTGAATAGAGCAACCACGGAAGAGGAAGACCGACTAATACATCAAAGATATTACTTCCTATCGAACTGGATACTGCCATGTCGCCTTTTCCCTGTTTAGCTACTATGACACTGGATAGTAGGTCAGGAACACTTGTACCCGCTGCGATGAATGTAAGTCCCATAACTTCAGGTGGAATGCCTATTACATCACCTGTTACACTGGCCCACCAGACCATGAAATCTGTGTTATTTATACAAATGCAAGTGTTTAGTAGATAGTCCTATAGGTTGTTATGGGTATATATACGTACATGAAAAGATACCAATCCATAAAATCGATACGATAAAGGTAATAAGATACATAGATTTGTATTCTGGACGCGTGACATTTGGTACAGTAGAGTACAAGGTAAATATGAGAGGACACGTGATGATGTACAAGACTTTAGCAGACGTTGATTCTCCTTTTGGGAAAGGTGGATAGATACCTTCGCCTTCTTTTGAATCTTTGGATAAGTTTTCAGTGATTTCACGCACTCGTTCTTGAAAAAAGAAACTCGAGTCATACCAAACGCCAAACTCTTCTTCAGATATGGACCCGTCATGGTTTAAATCTAATTGTTGAAAAGCATGGTCGATATCGTCCATAGATGGGTTGCTATGTATAATGTGGGTATGTTTATGAGTATGTATTATATAAAGTCGCAATCAATATTTTAACGTACATTTCCAATATGCTCAATACTCTTGAAAACTCATCTTTAGAAATAGTTCCATCCGAATCGGCATCAATTAGATCAAAAGCTCTCTTCCTTTCCCCAATCAAACGAGCTTCACTTGTCAGATACCACTTTGAAAAGTCTTCATAGTTGATCTTTTCATCTCCATCCGAATCAATATGATCAAATGTAGATTTCATTTCTTCTTGTGTTGATAAACAGTTTAGTGACTTTAAAAGCAATTTGAATTCAGCAAGATTAATGGTATCAGAGGTACTCGTATCTCCTTCATGTAGAGCAGAGATCTTTCGAAATGTTTCACGTGCATCACCTTCAATTCCAAACACGGCATGGATACCAGCAGTTTCAATAATGCTTTTATCGCTGATCATTAACTGTAAAACCCCTGCACGGAATTTAGAAGGCCGATTGAACTCTGTACGATTCAGACTCTTCAATACATCCTCAGTAGTTTCCAAAGTAGATGTACCATTAACAACTGTTAGTCCTGGAGTATTTTCATCTTCCATTGTAATCGCAATGGAATCGTCGGCTTCGTTTGAAGAATCAGATTGTTCTGGTTTCAATTTCATCCACTTTAATACCTTTTGATGTAATTCTTCATTATGCATCATGAGATATACATACAAAATGTACATAAAAAATAGAATTGTAGCTTCAAACCACATTATCTGATGAGGTTTATTCCCATCAACGCCCGATCCGTCATTGATTTCGGAAAAGAAGATTGCGAGAACAATGAGTGAGATAGAGTAATAGGTGCAATCTCTTGCCAATGGCCACCATGTGAGAACCAATACTTCCTAAGGATATTAGTGAATAGAGATGTGTCTACTGCTTATAATACTACTACTTACCCTGGAGAACAAGGCGCACATGCTAATGACAAACAAGACATTGAAAACTGCAGACCCAACAATAGCACCAAAACCAACATCACTCTCAGCTACAAATACCCCTAAAAAAGCTGTAAACAACTCTGGAGCAGAGCCACCCGCAGCCATTAATGTCGCACCCGCCACATCATCACTCAATTGCATTTCTTCAGCCATGATCTCTAATGAAGGTACAAAGAATTCATCGCATACGATGGCCAGTGCAATAAACATGTATAAAATCCCTACTACTAAGAGAATCACACTTCCATTAGATAGTGACTCACAAGTAAATGCCCCTTGGCCAACGGGATAATAGGCTTGTGGGTAACCAGTTGTATCACATGATACTTGATAAGGATTGCTATTGTTTGTGTCCTCCGCAAGCAATCTTAATGTAGACAAGTCTGCATTGTCAGTTTTAGCATAAAAAGCTTTATGTCCAATATACCCGATTATTAGAATTGTTATTAGAATACCTGTTCGTACACATGCTCGTATCGTACTCAAACGATTTCGTGTACTAACAGTTGTTGTTTGTTTAGATGAATTGATTATATCCCCATCATTATTAGCTGTGGAGACTTGTTTTGGTCTATTCTTTGGAAATAGTACTCTCCTTCCTACCATGGTACTACTGCTGTATGATCTATAAAGTTTTAAAATGTAGGGATTCGACGCGCAGGTTATTGTTTATAGACTAATGGTTGTAAGGCTCATGCGTAATGGAAGCGAATGGATGAAACGTATTACTTACACCCAGAAAGTAGTCTATTAAACAGCGTAATTTATTATTCGTTAGAATTCAAATGTGCTATTAATAAGTCTGTACTGACATTTCCATAACGGACGCAAGGTGAGATAAATATAGAACAAAAGTCTAAAGATAGGATCGGAATTAATAAGTGAGGAGATCCTTCTTTTCCAGTTTTAACTTACCTATACTCCAACTACCGTATCTGTACAACTGTATTTTATTCACCACATCTGCAGCGTCATCCTTCGTCTACATCTACACCTGACACTCATCGTTTACTAACGACACTAGGCCAGCTGTTGAAGATTTATGGTCATTTTCATTTATAATGGCCAATACAGCTGCAATGACTTGTTCAGGCTCTTCTTGAGGTATCCAATGACCCATTGTATCAGCCAGTACCTTATGTACTACTTTAGAGACCTGGGAGACTAGTAACAATGGATTGTTTTCTTTATTCCGTTTCTCAGCATCCATATTGGCATATTTATAAGCAAGTCTCCGCTGTCCTTCTAACCACTTTGACTCTACAGATTGTATCAAAAGCTCCCTTTCATCTGGAAGAATAGAAGGATCCGATTGAATCATTTCACTAAACATATCCGATTTGCCATGGGTCAAAATCACTGTCAAAGGCGGTACGACGGAGGAATCAGTCTCTCGTATCATAGCTTCAGATTCTTCCACGCACTTTGCTTCTTCGTAAATGCCTCTACGATGAGCAGATGAAGGGCTAAACATATTTACATACTGAATAGAAGATTTGTGGAATCTTTTCTCACGCAACGGTCTCTGTATTAAATACAGCAATCTCATCAGCCCAATATACGATGCATACCACAACATTTTAGCTATCTCTACTTGACTATCAAGCGAATCTGATAAGTTTGGTGATAGTTGTTTCATTTCTTGGCGCACATTTTCTTCCAATGCATCTACTAATACTAAACCGGCCACTGGTTTTGAAGACGATGTCTCGTATTGACCCAATTCAGCCGCCAACAGACTAATAGTGTTATTGTTTGATAGGATACATTTTAGTCGACAGATAAAAGTTCAAACTTACCGCATATTGTATCCCCCCGTACCATGTCCAACAAGAATCAACCGTTTTTGAATATCCAACGACTTTAAAACTTGTTGATATTCTGAAACGATCTGTTCATCGGGATATGTAGGATAACGTACCATTTTTTGATGGAATATCAATACATAATAGAGCTCTTACTTGCTGTGAATTTCTTGGCTTTTCACCTGGAGTTGAAAATCCGACCCCCGGTCGATCAATGCAAATGACATCTGCTATGGTTTTCAACTATAGATATATACATACAGGTGTGTATATTAGACTGTATTCATCAAAAAATCACGCTTACTTGGGGAACTACTTTGCTCCAATCAAAACTAGTTTCACCTATACTTCCATCCAATACAACTACATATTTATGCTCCTTTTGTTGTTCTTGTAAAACATGAATGTTTGTAGAGGTGTTTGATTTCTTATTATAAATCTTGACATGTTTACCAGGCATTTCTACATTTTTATATGCATACTCAAATGCGTATTCAGTAAAACCACCAACCAATAATACAGTGGCAGCAATACCAACTAGTTTCTTTTAGTAAATTAATGCAATAGTTTTATCAGCCATTACTGGTAGATATTTAGAAGAATGTAGTCATGTTTTAAACATACCTTTCCAGTATCTTGAATGATAGATATAGCAGGTTTTAGCGATTTACTGCCACTGGACATGTTGATCAATCTATTCTTGTCTCTTGTTTCCTGTTTAATTAATGGCTGGTAACTAAACTTATCAACTACTACTAGTGTCACTCTGATTAGAATCTTGCCAGAAGTTGACAGTCAATTGCATTCAATTTCAATTTTGGAGGAATAATCAGATGGGTCGCTTTTTTTCTTCTTTCTGAATCAGTTTCCAGTCGACAGTTTCCCCAACTTCAACCTTGGCATTGGAGATTTAAAAGACATAATACAGTAAGTTCCCAACGCCCCCTCCCGTATATTATTATATGATAATAATATCATATTGTGTGTGTGTGTGTGATTGATTTACAAAAACATTATTCTATTTATAGCTTTTTGTTGTGTTATAAACTACTACTAATACGATAAAAACACATTTAATTTACGATCTTCCACCTATTGTTATACATACCCTCTATGGAAGTATTACAACAAGAGTCTAAAGAAATGAAAACACAGACGGTTGAAGAGGAATTGGATCACATCGATACTACAACCACCAGTAGTAACGATCGTATTGTTATTAATACTAAAGAATTAGTACCTGTATCAGCCTCTAAGGACGACGAAGAAGAAGAAGAGGAAGAAGATACGATAACCTCTATCTTCCATCCCACTACAGCACCTTCACATTTACCATTGTATTCTGCCCATTTACCCATCGGATCTTCTTCCTCCTCTCCTCAAAAAAGGAAACTTTCATTGCATCATATCATCATGAATACCAGTAATAATACTAATAATACTAATAGTAATCAAACAAAGACCAATCAGCATGCTTACTTGAATCGATATGGTGGCTGTATTTACGCAGCTAGATTCTTTATTACCAAAGTTGGCTTCCTGAGAACGACTAGAAGAATCATTGCATTGAACCCTAGTAATATCTATCTCATTGATCCGTATACAGATGAAATCAAAGAAACCTATGAATATGGTCAAATTAAGCAAATTATATTGGATTCAGGAGATAAAAGTTTTACTTTGGTTATCTCTACAGACCTTCCTTCTAATAAACATTTGATCCATGGAAACTCTACAAGTGGTGCAGAATTGACTTATAATAGCAGCAACAATACTACCAGTAACAGTATAACAGAGGAGTCATCCATCTTGTCTAGTATTATGCCATCTGTTGTATCGTCTTCATCATCAACATCGTCGTCTACATCTTCGAAATTATTGAAAGAAACGTATGCGTCTAAAAACCGAGCGGAATTTCTAACTGCGTTTTATCAATTACGAGAAAGAGCATCGACGAATGAACAACTAAGTGCGAATGAATCAGCTCAAATGAAAGTCCTTGGTTATGTAGCTTCAAGTCCTGTACGATTTAGTAATGGAGACAATAAACTACAGTCTTGTAATAGTGACCAAGAGTCCCCCCACTCTCCTCATTCATCAGTATCACCATCATCTACTATTGATTCTAGAAATTCGCCATTTGAAAGGAAGAAACTTGGATTAAAACGAACTGGGGGATTCTTTTACGATAATCTGTATCAAATCTATGGAACTACGTTTTTAGTAACCAAGTTAAGCAGTACAAGAAGGTATGAGTGAATGAATGGATGTTTTGATTCTTGTAAACAACACTTGTTTTATTTATAATATATATTGACTATCATAGCACGTCTGGAAAACCCATTTATTTGCATCTTAAAATTGCTATACGTACTGCTAGTTTTGATAGGTAACTATTAGTTTAATCATTTCTATCTATAATTGTTATTTTACACTACTTTTACTATAGGATTGATACAAAAACGAATTACACCATTTCTTCCATCCCCCTGATTGAAATACTGAAGATTAAACTACTAAAGAACGATGTCACTGAATTCATTATCTTTTTCGAAAACAATCGAATTCATCGATGTTGGTGTAGTCAAAGAGAAGCGTTCATTCAAGTTATAGCTAATAATCTCAAAGTATGGTTTGGTTCAATCTTACAAGTGGAAGATACAGAAGATGCTGGGGAGTTTGTTGCTCTTACCACGTCACGAGATATTGCCTTTCCAGTATCATTTGAAATGCCAGTGAAGAAGTTCAGTAAAACTAGTTCTAAAGGTTTTAGCAGTAGGATCATTGGATTGACATCTTCCGCTATCATTGAAAGAGATATAGTCACACGAAGAACAGTGACAAGTCATAGTATAGCAGATATTTTCAATATAGTTGTCTATCCTTCAACCGCTAGTCATTCTGAATATGCAGAAGAATACAAAGAAGAAGAAGACGACAACAACCAACCAGATGGAATGTTTGCGATTGAGTTTAAATCTGGAAGAACTAAAAAGTTTTCCTGTGAAGAATGTTTTGTTACGGTTAGATCTCCATCCATTGGGATTGGATTTAGTAAAGTCACAAAGCAAGATAAAGATTTGCTGAAAAGAAAAGTTTCAACTACCAGTAGTAGTAGTACGGATACCAGATTCAATGTAGCTGGTGCCACAGAAATCTTGTCGCCTAATGCTGCTCGTAATGTTCTTTTATGCAATATCTTTGATCTCTGTAATATGAACAATATCTATATCTCATGGTCAACAATGGAAACGCCATTGGCGTCAAAAGAAGGAACGTGGAATACCTCCACCCATCCAGAGTATGAAGAAATTCTACTAAAGAAAATGTCGAGTCTATCGACTACGAAATCATTTGTGGAAATCGAAAGAACCCTGCTGGATTTTAACTCAAACATTCCTCTTTATGGCCTCAAACAGAGGGACAGAAGAGCCTTTAGTACCCTCATGAAGTTTATTGAGAACTACAAGGATTTACCAGGAAATATCACTGTTCTTATCTTATTAGCTCTCTTGAGATTGCTGTGTACTAAACCAGTATTTGATGAAGTAGCAAATTCTCAGCATAAAGCTGCTATTTTAAATCTAATTAAAATGACAGATTCTAGCGATAAGAATATCGCATTTGGAGCTGCATCTGTATTGAAGAATATGGTAGTTCATATTAGTGAACATAAAAACGCAAGAATTGATTCATCGAATAGACGAACTGTGTTTGTGACTTCAAATGCAACTGAATTTGTTCAAAGAGCTATGGGGTTCGCAAAAGAGGTATGCCTATATTATTATAAGATAATATTATTTTTCAATTTCTTATTCATATCCTAATACACTTTCAATAGACATATGCATCCAATGCACTGGTCCTATCATCTATGCTGCAACTACTAGAAGCCATGCTCTGTTCTGGTAAGAAAGGAACACCAGAAAAGGTATTCATTGACATCCTTCAGGCAATGCAAATATCAGACCAACACATACGAAGCAAATTGTTTCAATTATCACGATCTCCGAGTTTCTCTATGACCAAATGTGCATCTATCTTAGCTAAAGTGCATGTTTTAGAACAGCCTTCAGCTATTGTAGAACAACTTCAAGATACTGCTAGAAACGAAGCGATTCTTCTCTGGCAATTGTACTTGGCTATATCTTCTCATGCCAAGATCCAACGCCGTATTTCCAGTCAATTGGTTGCTCTATTAACACATGAGAATTCTCGATCATCATCTGTTATGCGTAGAATATTCCCACCTGCTCTAATTGGGGACATGCCGTTATCCACTACCGGTAGTTTAACTTTTGACGAGTATGGGAAGATGATTCATGGTGGAGGAGAGTATAGTAAAACAAATCAAATTCGACTGAATACTCGAAGTGATGTTAGTTATCACACCAAATGTGTTGTTTTGTTACCAGAGTTTTTTGAAAGAGTAGGAAAGCAGCACGAGCAAAAGGATTTGATGTGGAATCAAGCAGCTGTTAAAGAACTATGTTGTCATTTGATTTCAGAAATACTTGAATTCGATTTGGCTCGTTTACGCAATAGTAGTTATAATAAGAATCAATGGTATCGGAATATGAAAGGAGAATATTGTAATAGTAGTGATAGTTTAGATGCTGTTGTTGATAGTGGAGGCCAATTAAATGAATTTGCAGTGCTGGAGAATACTGTCAGTTTTGAAGGTGGTATGGGGAATAATGGTGTTAAGGAAAATACGAGCAATATTACGAACAACACATTGGAGTTTTTTACATCTGACTTAAATAATAGTATTGATACGAATATGGACAGTCATAGTTCTAATAGCCTGGGAATGTTAAGAGATAGGCGTCATTCTATTAGCAATAGTGGGGATGACACTGTTAATAGTAGTATGGGGCGTTTAGTATCAGGAGAACACGAAGATTTGATCTTTTGGAATGACGAAGAATTTGAAATTGAATATCAGTGTTTCAAAGATGAGATTAAAGTCGGCCCTTACTATCTATCTAATATCCTCAATGATCGAGGTATTTTAGTCGAGACCATTGAAATTCCAGAAGTCTTTATGGAACTTTTATACTTTAGACTCATTTCTTTAGGTCCAGAACAAGACGAAGGAATCCAGCTATTGGTTTTAAAGGTCATGACACAGGTTTATGATCAATATAGGCATTCAATTCGATCCTTTTGTTTCTTGAATCATTTAATTAGTCTTATTGGAGAATCCGTTAATGAAAAGAATAGTAATAGTAAATTGCCATTGGTGGTTCGTAAGAATGTACTCGTATTTGTTGAACATGCTTTGGATAATGCAGCTAATGTTTCTCGTTTTCTTACGCGATGCCATGCTCAAATTAATATTAATATTGTATTGAGTGTATTACTGGAAGTTCGATTAGCTGTTATGGATGAAATTCAACAAACAACTATCAGTACTAGAAACAACAATAGTCATGTTTTAAGTTCAAACAATCATTCAGAGAATGACTATGAAGACGACGAGGATGGTGAAGAAGATAGTAGTGAAGGGAGTGAACTCGATTCTACCAGTAACCCATCCTTTACACAATCAAGTACTGAAGGCTATTATACATGCATACAAAATTCAACTGCCATGACAGGTATTGAAGTAACACTCACGTGTTTAGGCATCTTTACACGTCTAGTACGTAGTCACTCGAGTAATATTACTACTAGTAACAATATCAATATTCCACTCACACCCATTCCAAGAATTAAACAATTGCTATGTCAACAACGCATCTTTTCATCCATAGTTCATTTGTTAGGGTATCAAGAGAAATCAATCTTTAAGATGACACTAGAACTGATCCATTCTCTTGTGCTTTACAATAGGCAAATCATTCCAAAGATATACCAAACCGGAATATTTTATTATTTATTATTGGCTAATGATGGGTGTTGTGATGGAGAGAATGAAAAAGTATTGATTTCTCATTTATTAGAGATGCTGCATATGTATCAAGTGGTGGATAAAGAAAACAACGATGACAACAAAATGAATAGTTTAACGACTACCTCTTGGGATGGACTTACAATGGCATGCACAAGGAGTTTTCTATATTCATTACTTCCTATTTCAATGATTGCTCAACTTCTTCGTCATGGTTCAGAACGTTTTGCTGATGCTCTTTGGGGAAATGCAAACAACCCAGAAGTTATTTGGAATCGTTCCATGCATGATTTGTTAATGTCTACGATTTCCAAGTATATTGAAGAGAACAGAGACCCTGATACAAAGTTAATAGACTTTACCTCATCTCCTCATCTTCTTATCGTATATCCTGAAGAAGTTCATGCATTTCAATGTCATCAATATTACCTAGATAATCTATTAGATGAAGAAAAATTTCCCAATTGGCCTATTGACGATGAAAAATCATTTCTTTCTGCCCTACTAGAATCTTTACGTCATTGGGTATATCCTAGACCATCACGGAAAGCTATTTCTACACCCAATGTTTGTTTAGTTTTGGAATCTGTTGCTTTATTATTCCGAAGACATGGTAAGAGTTATGGGAGCAGTGCTATTATTGACTCGAAGGATGCAGCGGAAAATATAGCATTAGGTACAACATCAACGACAACAAAGACTGAAGCAATGTATATTAATAACTGTATGGAGGATACGATTCATAATGCCATCTTTAGAGAATTCAGTGACTTTAATATCATTCTACAAGTAGTGGATAAAGCCCTGAATAATTTCCATAAAGATATTACCTTTGAGAAGAGTCTACTCGCGGCTATTAAAGTCATGTCTTTGGCAGTTTGTGCGTCTACTTTTAATTCAGAAAATTGCAGTACAAGTCAGGGATTGCGTTTATTGACATCTGCGTTAAAGAAATTAAGCAATTCTACAACTGTTGTTGCAGACGGTGAAAATCATGCCAATGAGAAAATACAGGCAACTCGACTTGTATTACAAGCTCTAGTGCATATATTAAGTCGACAAAAGGGACGAATCGCGGCAGCAGTTCAATCTCCTGACATATTCACATTTATCATTCCTTATTTAGTAGGATTTGATACTATAAAAACCCAACAAGATGAGAGATACTATGACATGTCGTGTACTAAGAGTGCAGTTGATATTATTCATGCTATTTGCTGGAGTGAAGGAATGGGAATTGTATTGTTTCAACACATGTCTGAACATGGAATATTGTGGTATTTGCTGTGTTTTTTACTTGAATATTCACAAGATAATCCCAACACTGTTATCAATGATATTGCTCTTCGATCTGCTGAAACAGTATCTATTTTATTACTCACTGAGGTAAAAGACGAAGCAACTGTGTCTCGACATGTAAAATCAATGAAACACACACTCGTCAAGTGTTTGACTCAACCTATAGTGGATATATTGTTAACACAGGGCCCTAAAACCTTCTTAAAGACATTAGTAGGTCAAGTTAAATCACCTACGTTGATGTGGACTAGAGAAGTGCAGTTGGAATTAAAGAAAATGATACATTTAGCCATTTTGAATAAGGTTTATACCGTTCCAGATCATTTTCTGTATCAAGCGTTGAAACAAGAACTTACTATATCAGGTATCTATATTCAGTTCTACAATGCCAATCCTTCTGGAAAGATGGGATCTGTTGTATCCACTACTACGGATCCAATTACTAATAGTAGTAGTTCTTCATCCTTATCACCACTACCAACATCACCCAACCATACTTCTCTACTTCCCGACCCTAAAGCTCTTATGGAAGGACTGTTGAGTGCTCTAGCCCATGATATTGCAGGTGTGAGACAGAAACCAATGGCATTGATTGCAATTTTAATTCGAATGATTCCAGTTACTGTCTGTATTCGTAATGTAATCGCATATGAGAAAGCAATGGGCGAAGAACTGGCACTGAAATTAAATGGTATCCCTACACTATTTTCCCTATTAGATCCGATCTTTTCAAGTCAACAGTCCTTACAACTTGTATCTCTTCAATGTTTACAATTATTAATTTACTTACCAGGGTGTTTGGAAGTGATTGCTATTAATGTAACTTCATATACGGCTATATTATTCAAAATGTTGACTGGATTACAACAAGCTACTGCTGCATCTCTTGCTCTTACCGCTGCAGTCGGTATTTCTAATGATATGGACAAAAGTACTGATTGTACCTTTCATATTGCGTATTTAGCACTTCAAGTGTTAGGACAGCTGTGTTTAGTACCCTCGAGTGTAGATAGTTTGGTCAAGGGGATGGACTCAAAGGCACTGTCATCGTAAGTATTATAGGAGAAAGAGTAAGGTGCTTTATAATCATAATTATAATCTAATATTATAGCATTCTGATTAAACTAAATCAAATCAAGACTACAAATATTGATAATGATGTGATTAAAGCAAGTGTGACGAATATCATTGATCTATTATTGTGTATGCATATCATTCCATTACAAAGACATACACAAGCAACGAAGTCATTTGCTAAACATATTAGAAGTTCTAATTTGGTACAGATTTTGTTAGAGATGCTCGAAGACGGGGATGAAGGTGGTTCCATTAATAGTATTAATAGTAATCTATCGGCAGATGGAGTAGTTTTAACAACTAAACTTCATACAGCACAACTCTTATCGGTATTGGCAGGTAAGGGTGACATTAAGTCGTTTTTATACATCCCAAACTTACAAAGTTACTAAACCTGTTACAATAGCTAATCCTGCATGCAGTCGAACTATTTTAGATCTGCTTCGAGCATCACGTACCTGGACTGCACATACTGATGTTGTATCTATATCCGCGGAACATGTTCAAGTCTTGCTACACCGACCCTGTAATGCACCTGTATTATTAGATGATTGATAATTTTATAAAACAACATACAACGTTATTCTGTCTGCTTTCAATCGCGACCCACTCGAGTTTAAGAATATATTCATATAATATATTATACTATCTACGGTACACTGTACTACAACAAAAATATTATTGGGCATTGCGTTGAATATCCTTAAATTTCATTTGTAATGAAGTGAGCTTTGAATCCGACCATGGAGTATCCCGCTCATCATCTCTTTCTGCCAATTTAGGAATAGAAAACTGAGAAGAATCATCCCTATCGCTTTCAGAAGTGCCAGTTTTGTTTGAAGAATGTTGGTTCACATTTGTTGCATTACTACTACTCTTACGACCAGCTTTCTTGCTGGTTATATATATATACACGTAAAAGAAATTTAGTCACAATGGCTAGTCTACTATTACTTACCCAGGACTACCACCCACAGAAGCCAATTCAGTAAGATTTGAAATGGCTCCAGTATCAATCGCAAACTGCAACTTCATCCGCAATGCATTACACTCATTTTGTACCTTTTTCAGCTAGAAATGGCAGAGTTATAGTTAATGACAGTATTATTACCCCACATACATATATCCATCTACCTGTTTCTCATAGCTCGATCGAGTTCTATCAAATTTACTACGTATTTCTTTATACTGACTATCCATCAAATGAAGTTGATCTTGTAACATCTTTGACTTGGACATCGTTTCACCCATATTCTTATGTTTTGCTAGAATTTTTTGTTGTAAAGCATCATTCCTTTCATTTAATGCGTCCACTGTCTTAACCGACTTTCGAAGTGCTTCTTCTGACTTTCTTTTTGCTGCTGCTTCATGTTTTAAATGCAACATTAGCTTCTCAATATGCTCTGTTAAATCAACTACCTTTTCATTCGCATATTTTACTGCTTGCTCAGATCTTGCACGTAAATCCTGTTCAGTGCGTTGTCTACCCGCCAATTCAGCTGTTTTCCCCTTAAGTGCACGAATATCATCCATTGCAGCCATAGACTGTTGTAATTCACCTTCTAGCTCTTCCACCCGAGTCTGCAGTTTCTTGTTTTTAGTCTTTAATCCACGCATTTCCCTCTCCAATTTACCAATACTACCTAATGCATCTCTGCCTTCACTAATCAGTAATGGATTTAACAATCTAGTAACCTCTTCTGTCCCATTTCCATCTACAGTAGGACTAGTAGTAATCGTACTGGCCATCGCATGAGTATGATGTGCCAATTCTGCATCCGTTTTTCTAAGAATCCGAATCAATTCAATCAAGCTCACATGGTCATATAATGAAACATCTACTGTATTCCCCGAGAGTTCCTTTAATAGCATCTCCCTTGCTTGTTGAATATCCTTCTTAGCTATTTTAGCACTCATCATATCTTTATCGTACTTTTCAGAAAGAGCCAAGATCTTTTCACCCTGTAACACCAAGCTTTCAGATTTACTGTATAAAGCATTTTGCAGCTCTATAACCTTTCTCTCGACCAAGTCTTTAGTCATTTTACCTTCATTACACATTGATAACAACTCTAGCTCCTCTTGGAGCTGACTACACCTATCTGTCATGGCTTTTAGTTTCTTTAATGTATTCTTTGCTTCTTCTTGACTTTTTAATTTAAATGCCCCCAACATTTCCTGCTTTTCATGCAATCGATCTTCCAAGGAAACAATCTCATTCTTCATAACCGTGGTCGAGTGTTCTCGTGCCTGCTGTTCTTGAGCTAATTTAATCTCTAATTCATGGGCTTTATCAATTGCTGCTGTTAATTCAGTCTTGTATCTCTTTAAACTCTCTTCTCCCTTCTCCAACAATTGATCCTTGGTCGCCACTGACTTTTTAAGCTTCAAAATTTCTTCATCTCCCTTTAATCTTCTTTTGTTTTCAATCTCAAATTCATTCATTAAACTTTTATGCTCTTCTTCACAAATTTCTAAATCACGTTGCATTTTAAGACACTTTAGGTCTGCATCTTGAACCTTTTCCTTCATTCCATCATTCTCATGAACAATCCCATCCACATTCTCCCGCAACGCAGCTAATTCTTCTTGTGCAGCTAGCATATTGTTTAGGCAATCCTCCTTTTCCCTCTTCTCACTCTCAATCGCAGCTTGCATCAACGTTTTTTCATTCGCTCTCTGTCTCTCTATATCTTTAACCAAACGTTCCGACTTTTCCAAATCCTCTGTCAGTTTCTTCGTACTCACCCCTTTGTTCTTCTTACCCAGCATGATGACCTATACTTAATTAAATAGTATATTTAATACTTGTAATAGTGTGTCGATAACAGAAAATACAGAAAATGCGACGCCCTACATTACAACATTGTTGTAACCGTTTCGATTTGAGATAGAAAGTACAAATGTTGTAACTGTCAAGTTGCATCAGTGGTGATCACAATAACCACGATTCTTGCATATCCTTTTGTATCTGGAACAATCAGAGTACATTTACTCCATAGAAATGAATGACTACGAGTAGAAAACTTCAAACATGATATCTATTATATATAGAGTAATAAATCTTTTCGTAACACAATAGCAACGTCTCTAATGCCCTAGCAAAACAAATGACCAATGGTAATATTCAAATAAACCATATGATCTTCAATACTTGTGCATCGAAAAGGAGAACACATGTTGCTACACGTAGGATCTTCTCCATTATCTTTATCACATACTATATACTGAGAAAAATACTCATTGAAGAACACTTCATTACCAGAATGATAAAACCCCATCCATTCCAATGGAACATGAGGAACTACATCTCTCCAATGTGTCATTCTCCAATACTCTACTACGTTGGATTTTATTAGAGATGCATATTCTTTGTTACCTACGCGAGGTTCTCCAAAAGTATACACAGAATCAACTTTGATTTGATAAGAGATGATCAAATCAATACTACATAAACTAGCAACGGCTGCTCCGAGTGAATGACCTACTATATGTAGCTTTGCAGTAGGATATTTTGTATATAGCTGCGACACTGCTAGTTTAATTTGTAAGGACACTGATTTGTAGACTTTATGAAACCCAGAGTGTACCTCAATGTTTAAATCTGGAAACTCTTTAGGAAACAAACGCATTTTAATAAAAGTTAGATTGTCCAGCCAATTCTTTACATCCCTTGTACCTCTAAATGCAATAAGAATAGAATGGTATTGAGGATCATATGCAACATAACCTTGAAATAGATCTTTTACAGTATCCATAAACACTTTTTGTACAATGAGAGGTGGTTGGATGAAGGAACAAGGAGTGCATTGCCAGGATTCAATATGTTCTGGTTGACAGTAGGAAATGGCAGTCAATTGTGACATTCGCTTAGCCAAAGAAACATTGAAGGACTTGGTTTCTGGAAGAGAGGGGAACAATTGACCATTATTATTGTAAACACTATCGGTGGTAGTAGATTGTATAACCGTTGCATATATTGAGATTAGTATTAATGATAAGAACATTCCAAGAGGAAAATACATTATCAAGTTAAGGAATCTGAACGTTTGAAAAATATACCCCTTTGAAGTTCAAATGATCATTTGATTTAGATATTCTGGCATTTGACGTCCAAATAAAAAAAAGCAATTACCAATTTTGATTTTTTCAAATGATATGGTCTCGTCTCAAATGATTATTGAAATAACAACACATCTCAATCGTGCTTTTGAGGACTACCTCTGTATACTTTCACATACAATTTCGACACATGGGTAAAACGATTCTACAGTGAAATGGTTGAAAAAGACCTAGAATGGAACGTACCGTATGATTCTCTTACAACAGCATACGCTACGCAAATTCTCGGAGCGCAAGATCACGCTCTTGACAAACTAGTTGTTTCTCCACCAGCACTAGCCAAAGGTGCAGACCCTGACATGGAAGCAATCCGTGCTGCAAAAGAACAAACAGCAATAAACCAAAGGCCACTTTTGGATAAATACAAACGCCTCGAAGTACGTGCTCGCGCATACGTAATCAAATGTCTAAGCAACAAGGTTCTTGAAGCACTACGTCCTATGGACGAAGGTACATGTGAATCGCTTTGGAGCGCCTTAATGAACATCAGAAGTTCAAACAGTACCTTCTCGCAAAGAGAAGTACTTACACGTGTATCAACCACAACCATGAGTAGCAGCGAATCTCTTTTAACCTACCTTGGAAACATGGAAGCACTCTACGACCGCTTAATTGGTACTGACAGTGCCCTTAGTGACGTGCTTAAATGTATGTGGACCAAAAAGGGCGTGCCACCGGCCTACGAACAAATTTGCAGTCTTCTTGATCTTGCATCACAGAACAAAACCTATCCTCAAATGCGCCTACAACTCTTTATCATTGCTGAAAAAAAGATTGAGGATCCCACGAAGCCTGCAGATCAACATCAAGCACGCATGCAAATTGTCTGAGCACTCATGACAAATGAAGCTTCGAGCTCCACCTGCACCTATTGCAAACGATCTGGTCACAGTGAAAATGCTGATGACGAACCAACTAATGACTCTGATGACGATGACCATGAAAATGTATCTCTTCAACCCTCTTTCATCACCCAAGAAACAGCCATTCGTCAACTCAAATCAAATGTGAAAGGAAAGAGACTACATCACTCCAATACAACTGCCAACGTATCTTCTTCACTGATTAAGCGTAAAAACAGAGAATTACGAAATGATGCCCCCTGGGTGTCTCCTATAGCCCCAGCAAGGATTTTAAATATCGAGCATCCATCTTTTGTGGAGATAGTTGGCTCAGATAGTTCAACCTGTGGGCGAAATTGCGAAAGGCATACTTCTTGTGGAGAGAAAGTTGCTGTTAATGATATTATAGTCTTGAGGGCGTCATGTATAAATGGTGCCGATGGTACAATGCGACCAGTTATACAAACAATAGCGATTGAACATGGTACACAGAAATGAAAAATCGGGTTTCTAGCTAAACGATATCTCCGTGCTAAATCCCTCTATGAAAATCAGACCTTTCAAACTGTCCGAGATCTACGTCTTAGCAAAAACACATTTGAACTTAAAGAAGCTTATCAAATCACAGTATCATAGAATGCAAGATGCTTCTCTTTCCTTCTACGAACTCACTGGTTTCCACTGCAACTTCTACCTTATCATTGCCTACGTGTTCCTTTTCCAACAAATGCGCTAAGGCATGCAACGATCTCTTCAACACTTGATCTGATGTATGAAAAGCTCAAATCGACTCCTGATGCACGATTACCGCTTTTCCAGTTTCCAGCTCCTTGAGCTCCACATTATCAAAACCCACATGTTGTTCTATCACGTAAGACCTCTCCACTTGTGCCTTAACTTCCCTATCGTCTTTGCTTTAGCTGGTCGAAACAACCACACGAGATCTCCCACTTCAAGCACAGCTGATCGCAACCGAGCCTTGTTATAGAACTTGGACTGTCGTTCCTGCGCTGCTTCCAATGCCTGCTTCGTGAGTCTTCTCATCTCCTGCCAATCTTCTTCCTTCAACTTTGGCCAAGCAGGAACGCAGCCTTCCTGAGAGCATCTGGATCTCTTCCTGCTATTCCAAACAATGCAATTCGTAAGGAGACTTACCTAGTGAAGCTTGTACTGACGTATTGTAGGCATACGTTAGTACAGCCAGGTAATCGTCTTAGTTCTCATTCACAAAAATCGTTAACATATCCTTGATCGTGCGATTAAATCTCTCCACCAGTCCTATCATGTTAGGTCGATATGCTACTGGATGTAGCTGACGTACATCCAACTCCTTGGCAATCCACACCATTGCCTCTCCTACGAATTCTGTAGCGTTGTCTGACAGTAATTCCGTACAAGGTCCAAACGTCCATGCTCAATGCTTCAACAATCTCTGCTCACAGAGAATTCATTGATCACACGTATGACGAAAATTGAAGAAAAGCTTGATATTGTGAAGGCGGATGTTTCAACTTTGAAGTCCGATGTTAAAACTTTGAAGTCCGATGTTTCAACTTTGAAGTCAGATGTTAAAACTTTGAAGTCCGATGTTACACAGCATGATAGCTGTCAAGCAATTACGGACTTAAACATAACGAAGGACGTCCCTTCAGGAAAACGGGTTCTGGGAAGCTCGTCTGCAGTCTAGAAAACACTTCGATTGGTGCTGCATAGAAAAGGTTACTCACAAAATTACTTAGGGTTAGGGTTAATTCGTACGACATACTTCCATCGTCGTTTGTTCATTCAACATCTAGAACCATTGTTTGCTATAGGAGAAGGGTAGCTATCTATTTAATAGACACAGTAGATATCGGATTGATTCATACCGATCGCATGAATTCGTACCAGTTGGATTCTGCTGAAGCAAGCTTCTGTTAACCATTATACCTAACAACGCCACATGTAATTCGTTGCATGTACGCCCCGCTTATACATCCTAGACATACATACCCTAATATACAATAAATTAAAATTAACAAACTACCTTTATTAATAAACTACCTTTATTTATAAAATACTATGTCTTTGCAAGAAGTAATACTTGAAAAATCAAAACGAATAAAAAAAAAACAAAAGAGTGTGATTTATCACTATACTATCAAAAATCTGGAATGCCTGCTGAATGCCTTTGGAGCGGCAGTATATGCCAGCGCAAGCGACCTGGACCTGTTGCGCGCAAAGCTGAGGCTACGATCGAAAAAAGTGGATGACTGGTCCATCAAGCATCTGAAGCGTGCCCTACAGTCAACAGGCCGTGCCTTCATCTTACATGAATATGTAAGGCAAGCCTATGTAGACGATTGGGAAGTTGAGACATACGTGGAGAGGTCCGTATGTCCTCAAACAACACGTAGGATTCGACAATGTACAGTTGGAGGAACAGGAAACGGGAAAAGTGATGATTGTACATGAAGAGTCAATCCGGTTGTTTCATACGTCTGACCAAGTCTTGAAACGATCCTTGACTGCGCTAGTGCATCTACTTGAAGAGGAAACGATCAGTGGAAAAGCAGAAGTGGAAGTAGAAACAAGTGTATTCACGGAAGGAAAACGCAGACGAAAAAGGAACCGTGGTGGTCGAAACGAGGTTCAGCTGAAAGACGATGAAAGTAAATGGAGACCTTGGAAAGAAGTACTTAGGAAGACAGCTGTGGACAGTAGTTTTCCAAGTGGGGAGTAGTAACAAGGGTCGAGTCTCAATCTGATATCTGTGGGATATGGGAAGATGGGGATGCCATGGCCACCTTACGCTCCCGGATCTATTTGACGGGGATGCTATTTTAAGGAGGTCATGGCCACCTTACGCTCCCGGATCTATTTGACTGAAAGATGATTGGGGCTTGGGACAGTCCTTGATAAATGGATTGGAATCCAGGCGACTGTATGAGGTGGCCGAGCTAGAAAATGTTTGGTTGAGTTGAATGCAATTGAGTGCAGGTCAAGAATCAGAGTGTGCGTAGCAAAGGTCACGAGGATCCAAGTGCTGAATCCTCCTAACAAGAGAAGAGAGGTGCTGGTTTAGGTTTGTAGGAGAGTAATTTGCCAGCTACGGATGTATGTATAGATGATATAGAAATCGAAGATTACGGTGAAGATTCGAAGGAAATAGACTGCGGTTGATTGCGGTTGAGAAGAATTCGACCGAATGACGAAAGCGTCGAATTTACAGCACTAGATAAGATAGAGTATATATTTAGTGTCAGTTCTTATTTTGCTATCTAATACACACATCTTAAGGACAACTGGTGTTTACATATATCTAGCGAGTGCTAGCGTTTACTATCTACAAAGACAAGAGAGAAACTAACGTTTCTTTGCGATTTTGGCGAATAAAAGCTATCTGACTTGGATTCGAGTCGAAGACATAAATCAACTGAGAGCGGATTTATTACTGACTCACCAAACTGCTATCGCAACGTTAAGTTACTACTTGTTGGATATCCAACAAACGGTGAGCTGAAGAAAGTTCTTAAAGGAAATTATAAAAGTATTAATATAGATGGGAAGACAAGGATATTAAAAAGTGATAAACATTTTTTGACACATGATCAGTACAGTCAGGTATCACATACACATGCAGTTGCATGCGTGTATGACAGCGATGGGTACGGAAGACTGTATGACCCTAAGAACAGAACATTCAAACCTATGACGTCATTTGAGCTTACTTTGTGCCTTCGCACTGTCGTTTGGGTATTTAGAGTTGAATTGAAAAAAGAGAGCGGACGTCAACTTCGTGTATGCGAGGCTTGTGGAATAGAATTTGACTGTGAAACAAGGCCCAGGACTAGGCGTTACCATACACATTCATTCTGGAAACGTGGGTACTGTCCTGTGTCAAGGAAGAGAAGATCTAAATTCATAAAAACACGTAAGCGCAAGTTGTAAATGGATATCCATTAAACCAATATCCATTATATATTCATTATATGTCTATATATCAGAAAAACTGATATAAAAATAAAATAAAAAAGAGCCATCACTTATTGCCGTTTTTAAGCCCAGGTTCTATGATACTATTAAGTAGGCGTGTTAATATGCAAAAGACTACTAAGTAAATAATAAATACTCAATCTATTAACATTTAATGTCATGGCAAATAGATAAACATTGAAAATATTGAATAGCATATTGAATAGTTAGAGCATTTACAATAAACAACAGTCTTGTTCTCCTACATGAACGAACATTCCCCCATGACACCCTTATTGCCGCTTTTTGACCCAGTGTTACTAGGTAAACGTCATTGCCGCTTTTAGATCCAGGTTTACCTCTACTTTCTTTGTTGTTCGCCTACCTGAACAACAACTCTTCATGCCACCCCTATTGCCGCTTTTAGATCCACGTTTACCTCTACTGTACCGTCTTTGCTATTCTCCTACCGAAACAAACATCTCTTCATGTCACCCTTACTGCCGCTTTTAGATCCACGTTTACGTCTACCGTCTTTGCTGTTCTCCTACCTGAACAAACATCCCTTTATAACACACTTATTGCCGCTTTCTGGGCCAGGGTTACTAGGTAAACGTTATTGTCGCTTTTAGATCCACGTTTACCTCTACCGGCTTTGCTGTTCTAGCACGTTTACCTCTACCGTTTTTGCTGTTCCTTGTTGCCGCTTTTAGATTCACGTTTGCCTCTACCGTCTTTGCTGTTCTCCTACCTGAACAACCATCCCGTCATGACACCGTTATTGCCGCATTCAGGCCCAGGGTTGATCTAGGTTTACCAACCGTCTTTGCTGTTCTCCTACATGAACGAACATCCCTTCATGACACCCTTATTGTCGCTGAGGTATTATATGTTCTCGCTCAATAAAGTGGTTCCAAAATGGTGCCAAGGCCCATCTCCCTATCAAGATAGGAAATAAGTTTGGACTATGACTAAGTAAGCAACAAAATCTCAATCTATTGACATTTAATTTCAACTATAGTGTTAAATAGGCGTGTAATATATAAAATACTAGTAAATAAATATAAAATACTACCGTATTTGCATTAGAGCTATGCCCCCCAAAATGTTCTCACAGGGGCATAGCACAAAGGCAATGAATAAAAAATTCAAATCATCTGCATCTGATTTGAAAATGGTTACCTTTTTCTTCACCACTTTTATATGGGTATGTTGAGGTAAGATAAACATGTAATATAATCGAATACCAGAAGGTTGGGTAATCTTCATGCCTTTCTTTATGTACTCTCCCTGGGAGAGCATTATTGTTGCTTTAAAATAAAATAATATTGATTGGTTGACAGGGTTAACATGAAGGGGGCACAGCTCAAAGGTAAAAGAGAGAATGGTTCAAGAAGATAATATTTTTTATGCCCCATACAAAGGAGACAAGAGGGGCACAGCTCAAGTCCAAAAATACGGGGGCATAGCTCTAATGCAAATACGGTAGTAAATAAACAACTCTTATTGCTGTTTTAAAGCCCACGTTCTACGATACTATTAAGTAGGTGTGTTAATATGCAAAAGACTACTAAGTAAATAATTAATACTCAATCTATTAACATTTAATGTCATGGCAAATAGATAAACATTGAAAATATTGAATAGCATATTGAATAGTTAGAGTATTTACATATCTTTATATTGTATTTGTATTGAATACATGATTTTATTTGTTTCTGCTAATGTATATAATATATGTAATCGCAATTCAAGATCCTCAAATGACAAAGCATGTGCATAGAATGCTATACTGATACCACCTCCATAATATTCAGATATGTTAATGTTGTTTTTAGTGTATAGACTATTTACAGAAGAATAGTGTCTACTCAGATTACGGTAGTGTATACCAAATTCATTATTATGACTTTCATTTAGTCGGCAACATGAAGGGAATGTTATTGTAAATCTCAGCTGGACCGACATGGTTGTATAATGTAATCTTTCAATTATTGGTGAGCTACTACAAATAAAACGAATTCTTTTGTAAAAATACCTCAGATTAATACATGTATTTGGTTCTATATTAATGAGTTCTGTTGTGTACATACAGTAATCATTTTCAATCGTTTTTGCAAGGGGTTTCAAAAATAGTGTATTGCCAACATGGACATTCTCGTACCCACAAAACGAAATAATCATAATTGCACAATCTATATTCATACCCCAATCGTTTAATACGTTAATCATACTATCAAACACCATTCGTACTTCCTTCTTTGATGTTGTTGTATCTAGAAGTATACAGACAAGAGTTTGGAATGGCAAAGTGCGTGTTCATAAGAAGGATTTACATGTATTAGGATTGGGAATGGGCGATGCTATAATATTTGATGATCGTAAGGATGTGTGGATTGAAGCTATACAGAAATCGAATGGTGGAATAGCCTTATTTGAGGCTAGACCGTGGATCATAAGGAATAAGGATTCGTATTTGTGGTCAATGATGAATATTCTTGAATTAGTTTTGAGGTCTTACTTACATATTAATAAGGATAGAATTGGATTAGTTGTTTCTGTTATGAAGAAAAAGGTATTGGAAGGAGTAATTTTAAAGCTGAAGAGTATTCTAAACTATTTTGTAATAAAAGAACAGCTACTGTTTACGACGACGAGATGTATCGTAGGGATAAATTTTTGGATGAAATGCTTAGTTTAAACAGGTTGAAGTGTATAGTAGATGAATTTAGTGGTTCTTTTTTGGATGATAGTAATACGTACAAAAATGCAGTTACATGTATGGTTGTTCTTTCATGTGTTAGGATGAAGGATTTGTTCAAGCGTCATCCAATACACGAAAAATATAGTAAATGCAAAAAGATAGTGAGTGTTGCTTATGAATTGGACAGGTAATAATATTAACAACTGCTTCGGGCATGTATATTTATTCATACAAATAGTTCGACGGTAATAAGCCGACCATGTATATTTATTCATATTCTATTAATTGCATCGATACAAATAGTTCGACGGTCAGCTTTAGTTAGTAAAAGAGTGAGGAAGCTAGGATGTGGCAATATTTGAATGATTCTTTTAATGAAAAAAAGGCGGAAGTACATGGAAGTGGATACTTTGAAGGGTTAGGGTTAGGGCTACTGTTTACGACGACGAGATGTATCGTAGGAATATATTTTTGGATGAAATACATAGTTTAAACAGGTTTAAGTGTATATTATGTACAGCTTTGGTGGTGTGCCATTATTTTAATGATTCTTTTAAGTAAAAAAGGCCGAAGTACATAAAAGTGGATGCTTTGAAGAATAATTTTATGAATAATAAAGCTAAACCAATCTCCAAGTTACGTTACTCCTGCCGTTCGTACTCCTGCAGTTTCTATATCATCTTCTAAACATTTGATACCAGTATCCCGTAGTGTTGGGTCTCTTCCTTACCTGAGGTAGTCAGTAGGTTTTGGAAAAGTGGTTGTACCTGTATACGAAGTAGATAAGCATTATCTTCCCGGTTTCCATGAATGTATTTAGCTCTTAGTGATATTAGTTGTTCAGTTTCCATTTTACTAGATAGAGTAAACAACTAATATAGAGTGTCTGGTTTTTTGTCTGGGAACTCAAGGTGTTGTGTTTTATATATTTATATTATTGTTTTAAAGGTGTAGAGTCACTACAAAGAATTCTTTAGTTGTGATGACAGACTAGAGAGGAACCAGGGAGGAACCTGACGAGGAAGGTACCTTTGCATGCCAGATGAGGAAGATCTGAAGCAGGGAAGTACCTGATAGGGAAGTTCATGGGATCGCTACCCGAGGAGAGCTGCAAACACCCTAGGGGAAGACTTATAGTCCATCTTGAGTCTCTCCCCGAAAGGAAAGGAATCCTTAGGATGGAGATCCTGAAGATGGGGACGTTTTACCCCCATTCTCCTATAGAGGTCCGAGGGTGGTTGTGTTCCTACCTCATGACCTGAGGTGCGACAGTTGGGTCTAGGTGGACGTCGTGGCCAAGTTGAAGTTTTTTTAGTTTCAAAGAAAGGCGTTCAAGGTGCGTATTGGTCTGCTGGGCATTATAGGGCTGTGAACTCTCAAGTGGTACCGATCCAATGGCCTATGCCTTACTTGGAGGATATGATTACTTGTCTTCATGGCTCAAAGTTTTTCTTTTCGTTGGATTGTTTCAAAGGTTACTGGCAGCTTCCTGTGGATTTGGAGTCCCAGCAGTATTTCAATTTCATGACCCATCAAGAAGTGTTTACCCCGACTCGACTACCCCAAGGAGCTACAGATTCTGTCATGTATTTCCAAAGTGCTATGGAGCAGATCCTTGGGAAAGAGGTAGGCTTGGTGATATTTTAGGATTTGTAGCTTCGGAGGAAGAATTATTTGCCGCGTTGGAGACTGTCCTGGAGAAAGCTGCGCAGTTTGGCTTAAAACTATCGGCTAAGAAGAGTGAATTGTTCAAGAAAAAAATAAAGTGGTGTGAAAAGATCATTACGGAGAAAGGAGTAAAGCAAGACCCAGAGAGATTGGATACTTTAAAACGTCTAGGAGCCCCAGAGATTGCTGCAGACCTAAGTAATTTCTGGGATCTGTGAATTGAATACGATCGTCATTACCTGATTATTCACGGAGTGTCCAACCTTTACAAGAGTGTTTGAGTCTCGCTTTGAAGAATAAAAGTCAAAAGAAAGCTATTGCAAAAAGGAATAGGATTGAATTTGATAAAAAGGAAGGAAGGGCTTTCGAAAGGATCAAAGAGTTAATTCAAAGTGCTGTTGAATTAAGCCATGTGAATGATGGTAAGGATCTCTGTTTGTTTACTGATGCCTCGGCCTTGGATGGGCTGGTGTGATTACTCAAGTAACTCCCGGGAAAGAAAGTAATGGACCATCAACCCTTAGTGTTCTTGAGTGGATCTTTTCATAAGGGTTACGCCTCTTTTTCACAAATATGGCATAGTACACGTGTATGACAAAGCAGATAACTTACTATTGACGAACAAAAAGGTCGTATCGATGCTTCACTATATAGCCCTAAACGCTAGAATCGCGCGTAAAAAGCCCTGGAATCCCGCGTGAATGCAGCAAAAACAATGGTTTAGGGTTTGGGTAATGCGGCAACTAATAGTTCTATTACTCCTAAAGTTCCTCCGACCGATCCATCTACTGAGACAACTAATAGTTCTATTACTCCTGAAGATCCTCCGACCGATCCATCTAATGAGACAACTAATAGTTCTATTACTCTTGAAGCTCCTCCGACCGATCCATCTAGTGAAACAACTAATAGTTATATTACTCCTGAACCTCCTTCGACTGATCCATCTATTGAACCTCCACCTTCTATTACTCCTGAAGATCCTCCGAACGATCACTCGTACTACTCGTACATCTATGGCAGCTGCATCACCTCTCTTACCACCGTCTCTCTCCCCAACTCTACTCTCCCAATCCTCCTCCACCTACGTTGTTGTCATCTGAACTGCTTACAGCAGTTCAAAACAACAAAAGTTTAGATCACTACGAAAACTACCTCATTCCGAATGAGCTTTATCATCAAGGATGGCGTGTGTGTCCACCGGATTTGAATTCAGGTAGGAAGGTTTCAACTCTTCACTACCATGGCGTACGGTTGTCAAAGATGGGAACAAATGAAGCCAAGTGGTATTGCATGGCTGATTTCGATTGCAAGTACTCAGGTTCTATTGCATCTGGAACCTCTTCTAACTGTACGAAGCATTTAAAGAATGTACATTCAATTATACTGATAAATTGATAGTTATGGCTGAACACAAGCACGAATTAAAAGAAGAGATCTTGATGCGCATTAGGTCGGATATGTTTTCGGATGATCATCAGCGTTTTCAACAAGTACAAACTGCAATTGTAATGTGTAAGAAATTACTGCCATTTGATCATGTGATCGATGATGATGTTCGCATGCAACTATCTTTGGGAAGAAATAACAATGAGTAGATGAATTTTTCTATTCCTGCTTTGAAAAAATTGATTGTTGAAATAGTGTTGAAATGTATTATTCGATGAAGATGGAATTAATGAATAAGTTGAATTCTATGGATAGATCGTATCCAAGGTTTGTCTATATACTAACTACCGGTAGTATTATATTTATACTAACTAATACTATTTTTTAATTACAGATTTGGACATCTAAAGTAACTAAAGAAAAGTACGTAGGAGTACGTATTTTTTTGTTGATGATGACTGGGAATTTCAGTCATATGTATTGGCCGTAAGATTGTTCAATCCTCCACCAGAAATAAAGGACAGTAATCAATTGTCGGAGTTGATTTTCAAGTGGATAGATGCTGTTTTATCCGATTACCAAATTGATCGAAGTGAGATTTATTCGGCAACGTCATCTCCGGTTCTGACGTCAAACGATGTTTTACAACTTACTTCCTTGATCTGTTATTTTAAACCTATCTTGTATTTGGTCTTTGATCTTTTTCATCTGAATTATATCATTGCCAGCTATGGTAATATCATCAACGTAAACTGCAAGATAAATCGGAATTTCACCAGTTTTCAGGATATACATGCACAATTCCTTTTTCGATCTTTTAAATCCAATCAGTTTTAGAAATTCATCTAGTGTCTTGGAGCACTGTCTAGGTGCTTGTTTCAATCAATATAAAGCTTTCTTAGGATGACATATCCTAGTTTCTTTGCCTTTTGTTACATAGCCGTCCGGTTGCTGTAAGCATTGTATATAGTTGTTTGACAACTACAATAGCACATAGTATTCGCAATGATTCAAGTCTTACAACTGGTGCAAGCTTTTCTTTGTAGTCTATACCATTTTGTTGTTGATATCCCGATACTACTAGTCGAGCTTTATATCTTTCAAGAGATCCATCACTATTGTATTTGCATTTCCTGATCCATTTTCTTTTTAAGGGCTTTCTTCCAGGTGGTATATCAACAAGTTTCCATGTATCATTGTCTATTAGTGAATTATATTCGTCATTAGTTGCATTTAACCATTCCGTTTTCATATGGTGTCCGGCCATTTAATAGTGATTGGGGTGTGTTATTATACACGTATATTGTGTACTCGAATGTATATCCCCATGATAAGGGTGGTTCTGATTTTGTCGAAGATATATTCGTTTGCCTTTTCAGCTAGGTGGTTCTCTTCAGAATCGCCTGGATTTGTGTATTTTTGTGTTATTCCTGTTAAAACGTAGTGTCTGTATATTCTCCACCTCCGTCGGTATATAGGTTTGTAATCTGTGATTTGTACTTGATTATCCAATAGAGTGAAGATTTCAGTGAGATGAGTTACTGTGTCAGACTTTTTGTGTAGTAACCTGCCAAATATGTATCTGGATGCCACATCAGTAAACATACTCGTATACTTTTCTTTATGTATTGTATTAGGTTTCATAGGACCACATATATCACTGTGGACATTTTCAAGAGGTTTTATAGCAACGTAATCATCGCATTTTTCAGATATAGATTGTTTATCATTTTTGTCTAGTAGCGGTTTTATTGTTTCAACAACTTAAGTCATATTTGCATGTTTTTATTCTCACTTTGTTTGTCTGACTTACTTGTAGAGGCTGCGTATCGTGAAGTATCATTAGTCCTTTGTTTTCATGAAATGCTAGTTCGTGTTGAGTCTTTGGATGTCAAAAGGTGGTTGCCCCGGATCATTTGTACCAGCTATTTTTTTTGAGGTGGTCCATGGGGCAAAAGGTGGAAACCCTAATTTCCTATACAAATATATCCAGAAACCCAAGGGTTAACCAACAATCTTATAAAAAGGATTGGAAAATGGTCCAAGGGGTCCGGTCCATGGGTTCAAAATCGACCACCTCTAACCCGCAGGCCCGGGATCATCCAAACCACGGAACCACCTGTTTCGAAGCAATCCCATCTTTTTGTTGCATCCAATCCACTATTAAACACAGATTTTGATCATTACTTTATAGTTAAAGATTCATTAAGAGTAGTACTACATTATACATTTGCTGTACTTTAGACATATAATATTCAAATATAAACACATTTATCCGTTCTTATATATACACTTAACTTTCAATCTCGTCCATCTATTATATAGTAGCAATAATACAGTAGAAAACGCATCACAAAACAATAGATTTAGGGTTTGTTTTATTTATACCGACATTTGAGTGCCATTTATAGTTGTATGCACTTCTAATATCACTGTTTTAGCTACTTAGATCCAGTAAATACAAGTAAAGTTATCATCTTAAACGTTTGGCGAGGCCAAATAATAGAGCTGAAAATGCATTTTTTGCATTTTTGTAGTGCCCTTACACTGTTCCTTGTTCCTGTTCACTCCTAGTTCCTTGTAGGAGTGATCCTAGTTCCTTCTAGTAATAGTCCTATTCCTAGCTCCTGCTAGGAATCCTTTTTATTCCCCTCTCTTTCCTTTGTATTTGTATAATAATCCTAAATATAACACGATATATTTGCAGTAAAAAACCAGACGTTCTTATTAGTTGTTCTTATAACTAGACAAATCTAAAAGTGAACAACTACATCTACAAGAACATATACATTCATGGAAAACCACAACTTCATTCACTCAATAGAAGTACTCTGAAGAAGTGAACGGCTAAACATACAGATAGCTACAAAGATAGAACCCATACAGTGACGATGAAACGATTTCCTTTCAAAGCGAAATCACTAGAAATCCTCTTCTTCCCTCGATCTTCTCTATTCACTTCCTTCTTCATGGCCGTTCTAAATCGCTGCAGCATCCTACAGGGTTTCTGTCTTTCCATAAACTCTTCGAATAATACTTCCACATCCTGCTGTATATCAACTGCAGGTTCCCAAGTTTCCTCGCCTTTCTGAAAACCCTTCCATTCGATTAATACTTCCCACTCCTTCTTCACTGCCCCATACCTATAAGCCAATATCGACGAGACTAAAAGAGTAATACCTTGTAGAGATAGAAACGTCTTGACATCATTTTTGTAACATTCAACAACTCTTCAGAATAAAACCTTAACCTAGAAGCATGGGCTTCTCTAATTCCATCCTTCAACAACGACTCTATCCTATACACATAGGGTCCCACAATGCCTTGTACTATATATGGCCCTATCCACGTTGCAGATCGGTTCGACTCCATAAGACATAATCTCCAACAATAAAATTTGGTAATTTCCTCCCTTCTCTTTGCCTCTTGTTTTCTTCTCGCTTGTTTTCTTTCTCAACCTTTACTTTCTTGTGGATCTTCTTTAACTCCATATGCACTTTGCTCAACTCTTCTACCCATCAATCCCTACTCCACTGAACCTCTATCAAACACTCCCCCTTTTGTCCTAAGCCTATATCCAAATGTGAAACAGGTGATAATGCCAAAAATACCTGAATGGCAGAATGTCCACCTAGACTCCTGACCACAGTAGTATTCAAAACGCTCTGGACCATGGGTAATAGTTGAGGCCAATATTTCCAACTGAATCGACTCTCAGCTAGCAACTCTCGATTGACTCTTAATACAGTCCCATTGGTCCAAGGACATCGTGCTAGAGTAAACTTATGACAGGCCCCTAATGATTCCTTAATCATCCTAACCATCTCATTCTTGAAATGAGATCCCTGATCAGAAACCCAGCACAAAACCACACCATACCTACTGAACCATCCTAACAAAGCTTCTGCTGCTTCAAGTGCACCAGCCCTCTTGCAAGGTATCAACTCCACAAAATGAGAATAGTCATCTTTTAACACTAGTACATACTCCATTCCACTTTCGCTACTGCCTATCTTCATAAAATCGAAATGCAACATCCCATTCCTTCTACTACTGTAACAACTGTCTCCCATCACACACGGTTCCACACACCCTCCTTTGAATTGCTTACAATGTAAACAAGCCTTGATAAATTTCGAAATGTCTGCATCCATACCCTTCCACACAAAGCGTTTCTTTAACGCTTCTGTAGTTGCTCGCACACCCCTATGACCAGCAATCCCAAAATGACTAATAACTAGTAACCGTGTGATCAACTCTCTCGATACTCTTGGAATCCAAACTTTATCTCTGCATCGATACACTCCTTCAACCCCACAAATCAGCCCACCTGGTCGTTCTTTCCTATTTTCCTCCTGCTCCTTGGCAACCTCGCCAAATGTAGGATAAACAAACTCCTTATCTTCATGTAGAGGATACAATAACGGATCCCTGGTCCAAACGCTAGCTACTTTCACTTCCTGGGGTTTTGCCCATCGCGCCAATAAATCAGCCCAGACATTCCTCTCTCCTGTAATATGCACTATAGTATACATGAAACAATGCATTCTAAAAGCCCACCTTTGTAATTTGTCAGTCACATGCTTTAAAAAACCTCTTCCCAAAGGATTGAAAATCGTAATGAAGTTCTTGTGATCACAATAAAGAGATACTTTCTTGTTAGTCAATAGTAGATAATCAGTTTTATCATACACCGCCACCATAGCAAATGCCTCCTTCTCACAGATAGACCATCGACTGCTAGCATTTTGAAAAGACCCACTAAGAAACATTAACGGTTCATGATGCATTAACTCAACCTCTTTCTCCATATCTTCCTTTGATACTTGTGTAATGACCCCTGCCCAACCTAAATCGCTAGCATCAG
>JACKZZ010023049.1_pt1 | contig 34494 bp, 35 predicted proteins | sample 8027871 | NCBI WGS metagenome assembly JACKZZ01 (sample SAMN15724774, study PRJNA655200) | protist metagenome | isolation source: fluorescence activated cell sorting (FACS) single amplified genomes of... | place: USA: West Boothbay Harbor, Gulf of Maine | collected 2000-07-19
AATAAAAAAATAATAACCTAATAAAATATTAACGGAAGGAGCGGGATTCGAACCCACGGTACATTACTGCACACTGGTTTTCAAAACCAGAACCTTAAACCACTCAGCCATCCTCCCAATAATTATCGATGAAGGGATTTGAACCCCTAAAACTTGAAGCCTAAATTCAATATGTATACCAATTCCATCACACCGATAAAATACTCAAAGACGGCAGGATTCGAACCTGCGAAACCTAGAATCAAAATCTAGTCCCTTAAACCACTTGGATACGCCTTTTAATAAAAAACTTTACAAGAGAGAAGGGAATCGAACCCCTACGACCGGTTTTGAAGACCGGGATTCTACCATTAAATTACTCTCTCAAAATGACCGTTACGGGATTCGAACCCGTATTAATGCCGTGAAAAGGCAACGTCCTAACCATTAGACGAAACAGTCTATTAAATTCAAATACTCCGGAAGTGGGACTCGAACCCACGACCCATAGATTAACAGTCTACTGCTCTACCAACTGAGCTATACCAGATTTACTATATGATTGGTTCCGGCCGGATTCGAACCGACACTTGTCCTGTTATGAGCAGTATGCTATACCATTTAGCTACAGAACCAATTAAAATTTAAAACTTATGTTGAACCTTTACTGCGATTCCAGGAATTAAATTTATTTTTAAATAATTTTGAAAATAAATTAATTCACTTTTCCTTAAATTAGATAATTTCAATAAACATCGATGTGTCTTCATTTCAAATTGTTCTTTTGATTTACTATTAACATGTGGTGACTTAATAACTGTTCACCTTTTTGAAACAGATGGTAAACGAACTATTTTAATTTCTGGACCGAATCGAAATGATGATATTATTGAATTTATAAAGAAGTTTAATACATTTTTATTAAAACTTTTTAAAATTAAAACCATAATAATTTAAGCTTAAAGTGCAGAAAAAAGACTAATTGCTAAACTTTCTGTAAAAAGCAACAATAGATTAGGATTTATGAATAAAAAAGTTATCACTAAAAAAGTAAACCCTATGATATAAGCTGTTTTATATTCTTGAGTAGTTTTAAAATAAAATCCTTGCGAAAATCCGTCAAAATATATTATTTTAATAAAACGAACATAATAAAAAGCACTAACTACACTTAAAACAATACCTACTATAACAATAAAATTTAACGAAGACTCCAACCCAACAAAAAAAATATACATTTTTGAAAAAAAACCTGCTAAAGGCGGAACCCCAGCCATTGAAAATAAATTAACTGAAAGTGTAAACGCTAATAACGGATTATTTTTAGACAAATTTTGGAAATCACTAATATATCGAAGACGCTTTCCTGGGTTTTTATACTCTAAAAATAAAAGAATACTTCAGGCATTTACTGTCATTAAAATATATATAATCATATAAAACAATAAACTATTTAAACCTTCTAAAGTTCCTGTAGCAAATGCAATTAATAAAAACCCTACATGTGTTACAGAACTTAAAGCTAAAAACCTTTTTATTTTTACTTGACGTAAAGCTGAAAACGTACCTATTAAAATGGAAACCAAGGAACAAAAAAGAATTTCATCTTGTCAAAACGGAATAAAATCATAAAATAAAATAAAAAATACTTTACTTAAAATAATAAATATCCCTAATTTAGGTACTGAAGCAAATAATAAGGCAACAGGTGTCGGCGCTCCTTCGTAAACATCTGGAGCTCATAAATGGAAGGGTGCTGCAGTTAATTTAAATAATAAACTCATTAAAATAAATAAGCTCCCTAAAATAATCCGTAAACTAATTTCATCAATAGCATTAAAGCTAAAATCAAAAAAATAAATAGCTTTACCAATTACTTCAAAATTTGTCGACCCGGTAGCACCGTAAATCAATGAAATCCCAAATAATAAAAACCCTGACGATAAAGCACCTAAAATAAAATATTTTAACCCTGCTTCCGTTGAAAAAGCCGAATCTTTATTAAAGGTAGCTAAAATGTAAAAACATAAACTTTGTAATTCTAAAGCTAAATAAAACGAAACTAAATCGTTAGCTGAAATAAAACATAATAATCCTATAATCGATAATAAAATTAAAACATTATACTCGAATAAATTAAATTTTTCTTTTTTTAAATAATTAAATGAAACCAATAAACAACAAATAGTTATTATTAATAATAATAATTTTACGTTAAGAACTAAAGAATCAATAGTTAGTAAATTGTTAAAAACTACCAAATTACTTATAGGGCTTGTTAAAATCAATAAAACTCCAATCCCTAAAACAAATATAACCATATATTGAAACTCTTTTACAAAATTCATATATTTATAATCACGTAAACTTACAAAAAAAACACCAAAAACTAATAAAACTATACTTGAAAGAATTAAAAAAAATTCACAAAATACACTAATAAAATCTAATTGAATAAAATTAATAAATACCATTTTTAATAAATTTGAATCATATGTAGCTTATCAATTAAACAATTCGGATAAACTCCTAAAAAGATTGTCAAGAATAATAATGGACATAACACCATAAACTCTCTGTAACTCATATCAACAAATCCTTTAATATTTTGTACTTTAACATTACCATAGGCTATCCTATTAAACAACCATAAAGAATAAACAGCACTTAAAATAATTCCCGATGCTGAAACTATAGTAACAAAAAGGTTATCTTGGAAAATACCGGTAAATAATAAAATTTCTCCTATAAAATTACATGTACCAGGTAATGCAGCATTTGCAAACATAAATATTAAAAAAAATACAATAAATACAGGCATTGTATTAACTAAACCTCCATAATATTTTACAATTCGAGTATGATGACGGTCATAGATAACACCTACACATAAAAATAATGCACTTGATACAATACCATGACTAATCATTTGAATAATACTTCCTTCTACTCCTTGAATATTTAAACTAAATAAACCTAACATAATTAAATTCATATGAGCAATAGACGCATAAGCAATCACCCGTTTTAAATCTGTTTGTCTAATAGCTGTTAAAGATGTATAAACAACACCCAAAACTGCCAATGTATAAACTAGTGGAGTAAAATATACTGATGCAATAGGAAAAAGTGGTAATGAAAAACGAATAAAACCATAACTCCCTAACTTAAGTAAAATACCTGCTAAAATAACCGAACCTGTTGTAGGTGCTTCTACATGAGCTTCAGGTAATCAAATGTGTACAGGAACCATAGGAATTTTTGATGCAAAAGCTATAAAAAATGCTAATCATAATAATTTTTGCTTATAAGGTGCAATTGTTGTTAATAATAATAATTGGTAATCAGTTGTTCCTGTTTCAAAAAATAATAATAAAATAGCTAATAACATAAAAACTGAACCAAATAAAGTATAAAAAAATAATAAATAAGAAGCTCGGATTTTACGGGCTCGTGAACCTCAAACACCTACAATTAAAAACATAGGGATTAAAATACTTTCAAAAAAAATATAAAATAATAATAAATCTAATAAACAAAAAACTAAAATTAATAAAGATTCCATTATTAAAAAAGTTATCATATATTCTTTAAAATTCTGTTTAATATTAGACCAACTAGATAAAATACATAAAGGAAAAATAAATGTAGTTAAAACAATAAACATTAACGAAATACTATCGATACCTAAAGAAAAATTCATATTTAATGATTCAAACCAATTAAATTGAACTAAAAACTGAAATTTAGGTGAAAAAGGGTCAAAGGCTAATCATAAAATAACAGATGCAAAAAATGTTATTAATGAAAACCATAATGAAATAATTCGTATTAACTTATAATTTTTTTTATTTACAAAAAGTAAAACTAATGAACCAATAATGGGTAATAAAATTAAAATTTCTAACATAACAATTTAAATTAATTTTGTTGTTTTATAATAAACTAAAACTTGCTTTAACCGAAGTTTTGGTGTAATAAGTTTATTATAGAATTTTTTTATTAAAAAATTTAAGTTCAACTCATTTAGTTTAAAAAAATAAGATGATTTAAAAATAAAACCAGAATTATCCATAATCATATAAGGTAATAATAGATCATCGCTTAATTCTTTTTTAATATTTTTTAAAGAAATAGTAGAACTTGAACCTACACCAACCAAAATAGTACCCATAAACAGGGATAAAATATTTGAATTAGCCGGTCTTTGTTTAAAATAATTAATAAAAAATTTTGTTTTTATTTGCCGTGTTAAAATTCCATTCTTTTTTAAAACTCTAGTAAAAGCAGTTTTTTTTTCTAAATCAAATTGATCAGGCAATTTAAAAATAAAAATTAATTTATTATTATCTATTTCTTTTTTAAAAATAAATCTATCAAATAATTGGGTTAAATAATTGTGTTTTAAATTTTTATAAACCATTACAAAATATGAGAACACCGGGAGTCGAACCCGGGACCTTTTGGTTAAAAGCCAGCTGCTCTACCACTGAGCTATATTCCCTTAAAAAATTCTAGATCCTCAAAATAATTGATCATTAAAATTAGTATAATTTAATTTTAATAATTTTTCTGAGGTCAAATCTTTAACAATAAAAGTCAATGTACTTTGATTATATTCAAAAATTGAATGAATATTATTGATTTTTTTACCAATTAAAAATCTTTTAAAATATTCTTTATAAAACTTACGGTTTTTTTTATTGAAAGTAATAATATCCCCTTCTTTCAAAATAAAATTACCATTATAGATTCTTTTATTATTAACCAAAATACCTTCATGCGATAAAAATTGTTTCAAAGCTGAAACACTCGCAAATAATTGTGTTTTTAACAATAAAACATCTAAACGAGAGTTTAATCGAAATAAAAATGGCTTAATTTTTTTTGCAAACCTTTTTTTTCCATTAAATAAGTTTTTTAATTGAAATTTTTTAATCGATAAACCATCAGATTTTAAACGTTTCGTAAGTAATAAACGTTCTTTAAAAAAAAATTTCCTTCTAATAATTAACGGAATATCATTTTCTCCGAATGATTTTCGAAAATTTTTTATATTGAAATTATTTATAATTTTATTAGGATCCTTTTGAAACTCTTTTTTAACAAAAATTCATTTAGATTTTTTAAATAACATAATTTTAGAATTACGCAAAAAAGGTCAACGTAAAGGAATACCTGTATTAAGATTTAATTTTTTCATTTTTTTGTTTAAAATGCCCACTTAATTTAATTTTTTTATTTATCAAATTTGTTTTATACTTTGAAACAAAAACTAAAAAAGTGATGATAAAATAAAATAAAATATTAGTTTTTTCGATATTATTAGAATAAAGTGAATAATCTAATGATTTAATTCAATTAGACGAACAACCAATACAAATAACACCTTTATTTTGTAAATCTCGAATAAATTGATTTTGAGTTGAAGAAATGAACGAAAATAATATAATTTTCGGGTACTGGTACGTACCTTTATCTAAATGCAATTTATTAGTAAGAAAACCACCAGGTAACATTTCACCAGTATAGGATACATTAACGTTAGCTAATTCTCTCCGATACTTATTAACAAAATTTTTATATTTACCATTATTATCTATAATTCAAATCGAAGATTTATTATTGATAATTGCTTTTAATAATAAATTTAAAACTAAATCAATTTTTTTTAACATTTGCGCTGAATCAAATGCGATTTTTTTTTTATAAAACCCAAAAATTAGTTTACTTAAAAAAGGATTTCATTCAGAAGTTTTTCCTCCTAAAAAAATATCTGATTTATATAACGATTTCATTTCTATTTTTTAATTTCTTTTAATGAAATTACTTCATCAAAATAACAAATACCCTTTCCTTTATAAGCATCTGGGATTCGAATTTTTTTGATTTTTGCACAAATTAATTTTAAAACATCATAATTAAACGAAATTAATAAAATTTCGGTACTATTAATAAGCTGTATCGAAACCGCTTCCGGTATAGTTATTTTAACCGTATTAGAATAACCTACTTTCAACGATAAAACATTTTCTTTAAATTCCAAGAACCGAAAACCTACTCCATTAATTTTTAACCTATAAAAAAAATTTTGTTCTAAACCAATTATTAAGGTTTTTAAATATTTTATTAATTTTTTTAATTTAGTCAAACTTAATGACCTATTTTTAAAATATAAATAATCCCCAACAATAACTAATGCAAAAGAATTATTTTTTTCAATATCAAGCTTATTTTTTGTTTCTAAATTAGTGAAACGGTATAAATTCTGTTTTACTTGAATATTTAAGTTTTTTGAAATTTTAAATAATTTAACTAGACTATACATTTTATTAGTTTACTCGACATAAAACTTCACCTCCCATAAAATTTTTATCAAAAATATTTTTGCTTGTAAATAATCCTTTTGGGGTTGTTAAAATAAAAAATCCTTGACTTTCAGCTAAAGTGATTACTTCTCGTTTTGATAAATAAACACGTTTACTTAATTTTGAAAGACTAGAAATATGGGATATCGCAGGAACACCACGATAATATTTTAATAATACAGAAATATTGTTCTTATTTAAAATAAAACCTCTAATAAAACCATTTTGATATAATATCTTTAAAAAAGATACAACCAAAGCTGAATGTATAACATCAATTTCAATTAATTTATGTAAATAACCATTTGAAATTCTAGTAATAGTATCTTGTAATGTTTTTGTCATTATCAACTTGCTTTAAATAAACCAGGATATGATCCTGATAAAGCTTTTTTACGTAATACAATCCGTGAATGTTTAAAAAACCTTATAACCGAATGAGTTCGGCCAGTAATAACACACCTATTATTTGATTTAATTTTTGATAAGTGTTTAGTGTTCTTTTTTAAAAAATTAGATAAAAAAATTTCCTTATCGTTTTTTTTTAAATGCTTTCTTAAATTGCGATCTTTGATTATTAAATGTTTCATTTGAACTAGTAATATTTTTATTATAAGTAACTAATAAAGTATTATTAAAAAAATCTTTATTAACTTTTTCACAAGATTTAATAAATTTTTTATTAAATGCTAGTGACGAACCGTTAGATAACATAATCTTAAGTTTTGAACTTAACATAAAAATTTTAAATTATTCGTGAATTTCACGGAGTTTGTAAATCGAATGAACGGAATTCTTGTGCATGCTCAATAGGCTCACAAACAACAATTTTCGTAAATTCATCATAACGAACACCAATATATCCACTTAAAGGAAAATCTTTACGCAAAGGAAACCCTTCGAATCCATAATCTGTTAAAATACGCCTTAAATCATTATTATTTATAAATAAGATACCAAACATATCTCAAACTTCACGCTCAGCTCATCCTGCTGAACTATATAAACTTGTAATACTTTCTAATGAATCTAATTCATTTACAACTGTTTTTATACGAATTCGAGTATTATATTTTACACTTAATAAATGATATACAACGTCAAAACGATTTGCTCGAGTAGGATAATCTACTGCAGTCATATCCACTAAAACTTTATATTGTAAATTTGTATGATATTTTAAAAAGAAAAGAACCTTACTTATTGAAGATGAATCAACATTTAAAGTAAGTTCTCCATTAGCATAAACAAAACTTTTAATTAAAGAAGGTAATTTTTGACTAATTGAAGTACCCAATCGAATAAAAAATTGTTTCATTATTAAATATACGCCGAAGCGGATGATAATGTTTTAACAAAATTTGAACCACGTAATTCTTTACTTACTGTACCAAAAATACGTGTCCCATGTGCTTTAAACTGTCGTGTTAATAAAATACAAGAATTTTCTGAAAATTTTAAACCTACACCCGATTTTCTAAATAAGTTTTTACGAGTTTTAAGTATTAAAGCAATACAAATTTCTTTTTTCTTAACTTTAATACGACCTTTGTTACGTAATTTTTTTACGGAAACTACCGCAAAAGAACCCGATTTTCCAAAATTTCTTCCTTTTTTTTTTAAGACAGTGATACATTCAACTATACGTGCTCCTGAATTATCTTGAACTATTAATTTTGTACCTGGTTGAATCATTCTACGCTACTTTTAAATTGATTAAACTTAAAAAAGATTTTATGAAAGAAGATTTATTAAAATTTAAAGTAATTTGAATAGGGCTTAAATCATAAAACCTATTCACTTCTTTACTTAATTCTGGAAAAATTAATAAATCTTGTACAACAAAACTTATCGAAGACCCATTAATTTTTAATTTATTTATAGTCTGTTGTAATAATTCATTATTAGGTAAAACTACTAAAATAAAATATAATAAAAATGAAAATGCTTCTTTCTTACGTAATTTAACTGTACATCCAATAAATTCTTTTTTTTTGTTTTTTTTAGAAAGCTCATTCGAAATTAATACTGGTTTTTTTCCAGTTAATAAAAATAACGCACTGCTTCCTAAAATAATTTTTGTTTTTTCAGAAATATTAAAAGTCAAAGAGATACTTTCTAAACTTGGACTTTTATAAATATTTTTAAAATTAAATTTTTCTAATAAAATCCCTTTATTATAATACATTAGTGTTTGATCAATGCATTATGCACAGAAATATTTCGCCGAACCCTATAATAAGCAACTAAAATACCTAAACCAATAGCAGATTCTGCTGCACCAATAGTTAAAAAATATAATGAATATGTTTGACCTAAAATATCATCCAAAAACCTAGAATATATTATAAAATTAAAATTAATACTTAATAACATTAACTCGATTGAAATAAAGATGATAATAATATTTGTTCGATTCATTATAATACCTAAAAATGAAATACATAAAAGACTGATTGCTATAACTAAATATTTAAATAACCCTATTTCCATATTTATAAATAAATAAAATCAGGTAAACTATTAAAACCTATTAATAAACCTGCAATTAAAAATAATCACCCTAAAGTTACAGGAATAAAAATTTTTCAACCAATCTGCATTAGTTGATCATATCTATAACGTGGTAATACTGCCCTAATTATTACAAATAAAACTGCAAAAATTCCTATTTTAAAACCTAACCAAAACCAACCTGGAATAAAACTTAAAAAAGCAAATGGGGGCAACCAACCCCCTAAAAATAATATAGAAGTTGTAGTACTCATTAATAATATGTTACCGTATTCTCCTAAAAAAAATAAAGCAAAACCCATAGCAGAATATTCAGTATTATAACCTGAAACTAATTCTGCTTCAGCTTCTGGTAAATCAAAAGGATGACGGTTAGTTTCCGCTAAAGCAGAAATAAAAAAAATTATAAACATAGGGAATAAAGGAATAGCATATCATACAGTTTCTTGTGCCCTAACAATTTCTGTTAAATTTAACGAACCACAACATAAAAAAATAGTTATAATTGTAAATCCAATAGCTACTTCATATGAAATCATTTGAGCTGCTGACCGTAATGCACCTAAAAAAGCATATTTAGAGTTACTTGATCAACCAGCCATTATAATAGTATATACTCCTAACGATGAAACCGCAAAAAAATATAAAATACCTAAATCTATATTCGCTAAAACAGACCCTTCACCAAAAGGTACAATTACTCATCCCATAAGAGCTACAATAAATGTAAAAATAGGTGAAAAAATAAAAATAATAACATTACTACTACTAGGAATAACTGTTTCTTTGATTAAAAGCTTAGCTCCATCAGCTCCGGCTTGTAATAACCCAAAAGTTCCTACAATATTAGGCCCACGCCGACGCTGTACTGAAGCAATTAATTTACGCTCTAAAACTGTGAAAAAAGCAACAGCTACTAATAAAAAAATAATTAAAATAAGACTTTTTAATAAAATTGAAATAAAGAAATAAAACATGCTATTCTGTTTAATTTTTACTAAAGTACGATACTTTATTGTTCATAATATCAACCGTATTCATTATTTTCGACGATTGAGAAAATCTATTCGAAGTACAATACTTATCTATACCTGATGATATAGTGTTAAAATTTGTTTCAACACACACAGGAGAATTATTAATACTAATATTTGAAATATCCTGGGTTAAATCTTTATTATTTAAGATTTTTTTTTGAGACACCAGTTCTATATTTCCAGATTTAATAAAATCAAAACTATCGTGTTGTTTTTTTAAAAACATTAAAAAAAAATTTAATATATCAGATTCTTTCCGTATTTGAGGTAACGCTGATGATAGCGAACCTGTTTTTTGTAATAAACCTGTTAAATTTAAATAATGAGATTCTTTTTCTAAATAAGTGGTTGCTGGTAAAATTAAATCATAATTTTTTAAACCTTCATGACCATGTGAACCAATATAAACTCAATAACCTTTTTTAGTTTTCATCTCGTTTTCACTTGATATATGCCCTATATCGATAAAAAATTTCGAAGAAGGTGTAGACTTAAATTCCATACTATAACCAAATTCAGCTGAACCTGATGTTGTTACATTATGATTTAGTACAGATAAGTTAATATTTTTATTTATGTTAGTTAAATGAGTATAAAAAGAATTTAAATTTCAATGAGAACAATTTTCACCAAATAAAATTAAAGGTGATTTAGCTGCTATAATTTTTTTTAAAAATTGATTTTTTCCTTCTATTAAATTAATAAAACTTTTTAAATCAAACCCTAAATGTTCAAAATTAAAAGAATAATCGCTATTAAACCCGATTAAACCTACACTCATTCCTGATTTTTTAATAGCGTTTGTTAACCTAACATTTAATAAAGGAATTTCATTTTTTAAATCTACATTAACTAATAAGATTAAATCTGAATTTGAAATTTTTCTATAAATATCTGTCGATCTATAAGTGTTCATAAAATCTAAATTAATATTAGAATTATTTACTACTTTATCACCTACAATATTTACTTTTCCTTTTAAAGTTCGATTAATATTTTCACATGCTATAACAGTTTCTAAATCCGCTAATGAGTCAAATTTCAAACGAATACTTGAACTATTTTCAAATAAACTAGGTTTTAAATTTTTATATAATAAATTAAAAGCTTCTTCCCAACTAATTTCATTAAAATTTTGAGTTTTCATTAATGGTACATCTAACCTATTTTTACTCACACTATCAAATGAATAACGAGCTTTATCTGTCAATCATTCTTCATTAACTTGATCATTAGTTCTTGGCAAAATCCGAACAATATCATTTCCTTTTTTTTGAACTACAATATTACTACATAAACTATCCAATATATCAATAGAATTTGTACTTTTTAATTCTCACGAACGAGCTTTAAAAGCATAAGGTTTTGAAGTCAATGCTCCAACCGGACACAAATCAACAATATTTCCTGACAAATTTGTTTTAATTATTTTTGAAACGTAAGTTCCAATCTCAGTTTTCTTTCCACGACCTGTTGTTCCTAAATCTTTTAACCCTGCAACTTCTGTCGCAAATCTAATACACCGAGTACAGTGAATGCATCTGGTCATTACAGTTTTAATGATCGGACCTAAATTCTTATCCTCAACACCACGTTTCTTAAAATAGAATCTACTTGAATCACTCCCGAACGAAACAGATTGATCTTGTAAATCACATTCTCCACCTTGATCACATATCGGACAATCTAATGGATGATTTATTAATAAAAATTCTAAAACAGATTCTTGTGCTTTTTTTACTAAAGGTGTTTTTGTATATATTCTTTTACCCTTTACATCTGCTATTGTCATAGTACACGAAGGTACTGGTTTTGGCGTTTTTTCAACTTCAACTAAACACATACGGCAATTACCCGCCACTAATAACCGTTCATGAAAACAAAATCTTGGAACATCAATTCCAATCTCATCACATGCTTGTAATATAGTTGTTTTTTCTGGTAAAGTTACTTTAATATCATTTATAAAAATACTTGCCATTTTTTATTTAAGGCATAAAATATTTATGCCTTTGTAATATCTTTTTTTTATTAGACTTTTTAAACTAACTATATCACTATAAGTACATTTAAAAGCTAAAACATAATAGTCTTTTATGTTTGTTAGAAAATTTATCTTAAAAGAGGCTTCTTGCATGATGTTTTCAGCAATTATCCCGTATAAACGTAGCTACTCAGCAATGCTTTTTATAAAAACAACTGATACACCATTGGTTTATTCTAAAAGGTCCTTTCGTACTATTTTAGACTTTTTTCAATTTTCAAAACGATTATAGAAGATAGAAACCAAACTGTCTCACGACGTTCTAAACCCAACTCACGTACTTCTTTAATTGGCGAACAACCAAACCCTTGGAAGCTGCTACACCTCCAGGATGAAACGAGTCGACATCGAGGTGCCAAACGGTCCCGTCAATACGAGCTCTCAAGAACCATTAGCCTGTTATCCCTAGAGTACCTTTTATCCGTTGAGCGATAGTTATTCCTTTCACAACTACCGGATCACTATGACCAACAAAAATGTTCCTGCTCGACATGTCTGTCTTACAGTTAAGCAAGTTTTTGCCATTACACTCAAAAAATAATATTGATATTATTCTGAACTTACCTTATGTACTTCTCAGTTACCTTTTATGAGAAGAGCGCCCCACTCAAACTACCAAGGATACACTGTCTTTTAAATAGATTTACTATTTAAAATTAGTCTAAGAAAAATAAAAGGGTGGTATTTCAAGGACGTATCCAAAAAAACCTAAATCTTTTTTTCATTTACTCCCACCTATCCTACGCATTTATTTTCTAAAAACAATATAACCATATAGTAAAGGTTCATAGGGTCTTTTCGTCTTTCTACAATTACTCCGCATCTTCACGGAGAATTCAATTTCATTGGAATTATATTGGAGACAGTAGAGCAGTCGTTACGCCATTCATGCAAGCCAGAAATTACCTGGCAAGGCATTTCGCTACCTTAGTACCGTCAGAGTTACAGCAGTCGTTTACGGGTGCATCAATTCAAAGCATTAACTTTTCCTTTTAACATTACCGCACCGGACAGGCGTCAGTCCCTATACATCATCTTACGATTTCGCAGAGACCTGTGTTTTTACTAAACAGTCGCCACTCTTAAATTCTGTGCCACTTTTTATTTTCATAAAAAGTCCCCTTTATCCCGAAGTTACAGGGTCATTTTGCCGAGTTCCTTCAATATAATTATTCCAGCGCCTTAGTGCATTTACACCTACCCACCTGTGTTGGTTTTAGAACGATATTTATGTTATATTTTTTTTCTTGTAACCTTATTAAAATTGAATCATCTTTATAAACGAACATGAATTAATTTTAATTTGATCAGTCAAATATAACTTACCCATCGGCTACAGTATTCACTTTGACCTTAGGGATCGACTTTTCAATGATTGATTAACAGTGTCATTTTAACCTTGGGTTTACGGCCATAAAGTTTTTGCATTTACTTTATTTATAACTACTCATGCCAATATATTCACTTTTGATATCTCCATAAAACTTTTTAGCTTTACTTCCTCAACATACAAAACGTTCTGCTACCACTTATCAATAAGTTTATTTTTTCGGTATTTTAATTAAGCTTCATTACATCTTCGGTGCTTAAAACTCAATAAATAAGCTGTTACGCATTTTTTAAAGGATGCATGCTGCTAATGCGACCTTTTTAATTTCATAGTAATATAACTCCCTTATTCACTTATTAAAATTTAGAAACCTTAAAAAATAATCTGGGCTGTTGCCCTTTTGACTATAGATCTTATCACCTACAGTCTGTCTGCAAAGTAACTTAAATACCCATTCTGAGTTTGGATAAAATCAGTAAGGTTTAAAACCCCCATCATTCTGTCAGTGCTTTACCTGATATTTAATTAACTTTACGCTCTACTTAAATAGATTTCGCAGAAAACCAGCTATCACTAGGTTTGATTAGCCTTTCACTCCTAATCACAATTCATCTTAGTCTTTTGCCACAGACACAAGTTCGGTCCTCCTTATTGTTTTACCAATAATTCAACCTGATCATGATTAGATCACCTAGTTTCGGGTATATATCACTAAACTTAATATTTTTTTTAAAATCACTTTCAATTACGCCTATAAAGCTTGCTTAGTAAAATAACTCATTGGCCCATTATACAAAAGGTACGTTTTATTTTTTTAAAACTGCTAAAATATAATTAATTTCAAATCTTTTCACTCCGCTTCAACTGGGGTTCTTTTTCACCTTTCTCTCACGATACTTGTTCACTATCGGTTTTTAAGTAATTTTTAACTTAAAGGAAGGTTCCCTTATCTTCAAACAAAACAACACATATTCCGTTTTACTTTTTAATTTTATTGGAATAAAAATATTACGGGACTTTAAACCCTCTATGTTCATATTCTTACTCAACAATAATTATAAGTTTTATTTACGTTCGCTCACCACTACTAATAAATACTCGGTTGATTTTATTTATTGTTACTTAGATGTTTCAATTCACAATATATTATCTATGACAGCACTTTTTGTCATTTTCTCATTTTCAGGCTCTTTTGAGCTAAGGAAATTTATTTATCAAAATAATTATTCAAAATAACTTTTCGCAATTTAATACGTCCTCTATTTACTTAAAACCAAGGTATCCCTTAATTATATTTTTATATAGTTAAACTAAGTTCAACTATATAATCTTGTAAAAGAAATAAAATTGTATTTTTTATGGAAAATACAAAAACCACATTTTATTTTTGAATTAGTTATAAAATTTAATTAATTTCACTTTCAGCCACAGGTTCCCCTACGGCTACCTTGTTACGACTTAACTCCGATTACTTATCTTATTATCACAATATCAATTAAAACATAAATATTATAAATATTTTAACTCAATAAAGCTTCAAATAAAACAAACTTTCCGAGTTTGACGGGCGGTTTGTACAAAATTTGTTTTAAATTTCACCGTAGCGTGCTGATCTACGATTACTAGCGATTCCTACTTCAAATAAACGACTTTCAGTTTATTATCCGAACTAAGGCAATATTTAAAGATTAGCTAATTGTCACCAATTTGCAACTTTTTGTTATGCCATTGTATCACATGTGTAGCCCATCTCATAAGGGCCATGAAGATTTGACGTGATCCCTGCTTCCTTCAATTTTCACTGACCATAAAACTTAAAAAATTATTATATATATTACAAATTATTATAGATATATATAAATATAACTAAGTCGAGGGTTTCGCCCGTTGTCGAAAGGAGTAAACCATAACATCACAAAACACGGGCTGACGACAACCATGCAACACCTGTTAATTAATTGCAAGAGATGGTAAGGTTTGGCGCGTATTATCGAATTAAACCACATGATCCACCGCTGGTCCAAATTCCCGTCATATCCTTTGAGTTTTAGCCTTGCGGCCGTACTTCTCAGGTGAGATGTTTAACGCTTGTTAGCTATAATACTAAAAATTTTCCTAATATTTAACATCTATCGTTTACGGCTAGGACTACCGGGGTCTCTAATCCCGTTTGATACCCTAGCTTTCGCCCTTTAACGTCAGTAATAGTCCAGATAGCCGCCTTCGCAGCTGGCATTCCTCTTAATATCTCAAGATTTTATCCTTACATTAAAAATTCTACTATCCTCTACTATACTCTACTAAAAATGTATTAAACCAACTACCTGGATTAAATCCTAGGTTTTTAAAGTTTAACTATTTAAAGCGTCTACAAGCACTTTACACCTAATAATTAAGAATAACACTTGCTCCTCCTGTCTTACCGCGGCTGCTGGCACAGAATTGGCCGGAGCTTCTTCTGTAAATAATGTCATTATCTTTTTTACTGAAAGGGCTTTACAATAAAATTACCTTCTTCACCCACGTGGTATTGCTGGATCAAGCTTTCGCTCATTGTCCAATATTCCTCACTGCTGTCTTTTAAAAAGCCTGGACCTTCTTTCAGTTCCAGTGTGGTGGTACATCCGTTAAGACCCACTAAGCATTTTCGAAACAAATAGATTGAATAAAAAAAACAATTTATTTGTGCATCTAATACTATAAAACAATATCTTATGGCGTTTTTTACTTTTAAAAAATATTTTTTTTTTATTTTTAGTTTTTATTTGGTATTTTATTTTTATAAGTGAATTTAAACCACTTATAATATATTATCCCAAACCATAAGGTAATTTATTTTACATTCCTCACCCGTTCGCTATGTTTTAAAAACATTCAACTTGCATGTGTAAAGCATACCACCAGCGTTCATTCCGAACCAGGACTAAATACATAAATTCTTTTATTATAATATAAAAATATTAATAATAGTCATGTACTCTAATTTTTTAAATATAACTAAAATCCTTAAATGAAAATAAACACTTACTAAAAGCGTAAATATAACATATAAATCAAGAGGGCAGGACTTGAACCTACAACCATGCGCTCCCAAAGCGCATACTCTACCAATTAAGCTACCTCCTGTTGATAAAATTTTTACGGGAATGATGGGGCTCGAACCCACAACATTTGACCTGACAAACCAATGCTCTACCAATTGAACTACATCCCCTTAATTTATATTATAAAGCAAATAAAATTAAAAAAGCCATCATTAAAGCAAATAAAGCCATTGCTTCAGTTAAAGCGAATCCTAAAATACAAATTTTAAATAATTCACCTTGTAAAGATGGGTTTCGAGAAACTCCAATAATATATGCACCGAAAACTGTTCCAATTCCAGCTCCAGCTCCAGCTAAACCAATAGTTGCTGCTCCAGCTCCTATCATTTTTCCTGCGTCTAAAATCATAATTAAATCAAATTTAAAAATACAAATAATTAAATCTCTTATAAACTAAAATAAATATAAATAAACTATACTTTCAATTTTTTAGTTCCGTATTTTGAACGTCCTTGTTTACGTTCTAAAATACCCGTCAAATTAAATTTACCTCGGATTATTTTATATTTAATACCAGGTAAATCTTTTACTCGACCACCTCTTACTAAAACATCATGAAAACGTTGTAAATTGTGCCCTTCTCCTGGAATATATGAAGTAATAAAAACACCATTCACTAAACGTAAACGTGCTACTTTTCGAACAGCCGAATTTGGTTTACGAGGACTCATTGTAAAAACACGTAAACAAGTCCCTTTTTTTTGTGGTGCACCTTTAAGTGCAGGAACTTTAGTTAATTTTTTTTTTTTAAGACGTTTTTTTCGAATTAATTGGTTAACGTTTGCCATTAATTGATTAGTTATATCTTAAGAATTGATTTTTTATTATCAAGAATTAATTTATTAAAGTCAGTGACATTTTTTTTCACAATACCCTTATCCTCAATTAAATCATTTAATTCTTTAATTAAAAGATTACTAAAATGTTTACCTTTTTGTTTTCGTAAATTATTTAATAAAAAATTAATGCTTTTTGAATATATTGCAAGATCTGATTCTAAAGGCACAGGAATTAATTCTTTATTTTTACCTCGTCGCCGTTCTTTTATGCTAAAACGAATTAAAATCTTATCAATAAGTTGAGGTAATAAAACAATTAAATTTTTTTTTGAAGACGTTTTTTTAAAATCAAGTAAAATTTTATATATGATTTTTCTAACTGCACTTCGATTTCCTTTTTTAATTAAACCTAATAATAATTTTTCTAAAAATCAAATTTCTTTATTTTTATTTACCATTTTTTTCAATTGATGTCAAAAAAATAGCGTTTTTCGAATTACGAGATAATTGGTGAAAAACTTGTTGAACTCTTACTGATTTATCTCTTGATTGCGATGTTAATACGATTGCACCTATCATCGCTACTAATAAAACTAAACCACATAATAAAAAATAAAAAACTTGATGTGTATAAATCAATTGACCAATTACTTCAATATTTGTAGGCGAATCTATAAATTCAAATCAATTTTTATAAGTTAAATTTTTTGTTAACGATAGATCAAGAGGGGAATTCACACCATTAGACAATAAAATTAAAAAAATATTCATTAAAAAAATAATACCTACTAAACCTCCAATAGGAAAATAATGTACTAATTCTTTATTTAGTTCAGTAACTTTAATATTTAGCATCATTACTACAAATAAAAATAAAACTGCAACTGCCCCTACATATACAATTACAAATGTTAAAGCTAAAAATTCAGCTTGTAAACAAATTAGTAAAAATATTACATTAACAAAAACTAAAATCATAAATAATACAGAATGTATTGGATTACGGGCCGTTATAACAACTAAACCCGCTGTTAAAATAAGACTCGAGAATAAAAAAAATAATAATTCCATCATCTTTTAAAAGATTTTTTTAATAATACTTCAACGCCGGTATAACATTTCGGTATTAATATAATCAAAAAATACTATTGATGTGTAATGACTACTTAATTTTTCTGCTCGAATTTTCTTTAATTTAAATATGAAAGGGATATACTCCTTTAAAAAAAATGTGTATAAAATTAAAAAGGTTACTACTAACCATAAAACTTGGGGAAAATAATTAATTTGATCTAATTGTGGCATATTTTTATAAAATTTATTTTTAATATGAAATAATTTTTGTTTTCATAGATAATTTTTTAGAACCTTGTTTTAAACTATTAATCGCTTTTGTTTCAGAAACGCCACCGATTTCATATAAAACTTGGCCTGGACGGATTATAGAAACTCATTCTTCTACAGCTCCTTTTCCTTTTCCCATTCGAACACCTACTGGTTTACTTGTAATAGGTGAATCTGGAAAAATTCTTATTCACAATCTACCTGCTGGTCTGATTTTACGATTAATTGTTTGACGAACTGCTTCTATTTGTTTTGCTGAAATAGTTCCTCCAGTAGTCGCTTTCAATCCTCAATAACCATAAATCAATTTATTTGATCGTGAACTTGTTTTTTTAAAGTTTTTATTTAAACGGTGATACTTTTTATATTTAGTTTTTTTTGGTATTTTCATTTTTTTGATAATATCAAATTTTTAAACTATATAAACCATGTATTGTCATAATTTTATTATAACTATACTTTATATTGGCTGAAATTGTCGATAATGGAATTTGACCATATTGGATTTGAATTGCACGTGACCGTTTAGCACCATTTATTCGTCCTTTTAATTGCAACTTAATACCCTTGTATCCAAAAATATCACAAAAATATGGAAATGATAAAGATAATACTCGAAAAACTTGCATTGTAATATTTTTTTTAATATTTCGCCGAATTAAAAGAGTTAAATATTCACTAAGTAAAGTTGGATTATTTAATTTCAATGAATGGTATAAAATTTTATATAAAGAAATTATGCTTTTACTTAATTGACCTCTTACTCGACTATTTTTTTTTACCATATGAAAGAACCCATTTGTCTTACGATTTGGCCCTGACAATTGTAATAAATTAATTTTTATATTATTTGTTTTTGCTATTTTACTAATAAATAATTGTAATAAATTTTTTAATGAAATACCTGTGAACTTTTCACTACTACTACGTGTGTCCTGCACATTTATTTCATTTTTATAGTATAAACTTAAATGTTCACTAAATAATATAAAATATTTTCTTACCTTTAATAAAAAATTAATAGGCACTTGATGAAAAGCCATTTTACAATGTTGATAAAAGTTTAAAGTATAAAAATTTACATAAATTATAAATAATTTTATTTTAATTAACGAAAAATCATTTAATTTAGAAAAAGAAAAATCATCAATTTTTAATTTAAAACCAGGTACTTTATAAGTATTGGTTTGTGGATTTAAAAATGTTTTAATGTGATTTTTTAATAATTTCAAAAAAATTAAACGATTGCTTTGAACAATTGATTTATATTTTATTGATTTTTTATTGAAATTATTCGATTTTACAATATTAAATGAATTTAAAACAAGACTTAACTTTTTTTTTTTAAATTTATACCTTTTAAAAAAACGAAAATAACGTTTCCGTAAATGTCAATAACGACGATATGAATTTCTTCTCCATTTTTGAAAAAAAATTGGATTTTTTAAATATTTAGGATCGAAATTGAAATTTGGGTTAAAAAACACAATTAAAATAGAAATCCCATTAACTGTACGCCGAATAGGTAATAAAAAATGATCAAAATTTAATTTTTTTAGAAAACCTGTTAAAAAAGATTTAATAATAAAATCTTGATTTATGATTTCTTTGTAATTAAATTTTGAATAAAAAGAAGGGTTAAATCAGTTTTTTTTTGCGGCTAAGCGAAAAGCATTTGCATTAGTTTTTTGACCCATTATTTTTTTTTAAATACATGAAACTTCCGTGTTTTGACAAACTCACCAAAATAATGCCCTACCATTGCTTCATTAACTTTTACTAAAATAAATTTATTACCTATATAAACTTTAAAAGCTAAACCAACCATCGACTCTAAAATTTTAGTATTTAATTTTTTTATAAATTTTTGATTTACCATTTTAAAATTGTTTTAATTTTTTATTTCTTCTTACTGTTTTGAAACCTTTAGTAAGACGACCTCAAGGTGTTACTGGATGTCTACCCCCAGATGTTTTACCTTCACCACCTCCATGTGGGTGATCAACAGGGTTCATTGCAACTCCCCTTACTGTAGGTCTTTTATTTAATCATCGATTCCTTCCAGCCTTAGAAATATTTTTCATATTATGTTTAACATTTGAAATAACACCTATCATAGCAATACACTCTAAATTTACTGAAACTATTTTACCTGATGGCATTTTTATAAATCCAAGATTTAATTCTAAATCTTTTCGCTGTAATTTTCCAAAAGCACCTGCACTACGTAATAATTGAATTCCTTTATTTTTTTTTAATTCTAAACCACTAATTAAAGTACCTAAAGGTATATATTTTAACTTCATTTTATTACCTGCAATGATATCATCACTTGATTTTGAAATTTTAAAAGTAGAACCTACCGTTTGGTTTTCACTAACTAATCCATAATATAAATTATGATTTTTAATATTTAAAAATAAACCTATAAAAGCAGACCTATATGGATCATATTCTATTGATAATAATCGACCTTCTATATTTTTATTAGAAAAATCTAATGGTCGATATAATTTTTTGTGCCCTCCACCTTTGTGTCAAACACATATTTTTCCTTGGTTATTTCTCCCAGCCTTTTGTTTAGTAAATTTTTCTAATTTGAAAAATTTACTAAATTTTGAAAGACTTTTAGGAAATTTATAAGATTTTTTATAATGTATTAAACTTTTCATTAAAAATTAATGTAAATTAATAGCATCACTAATATAAATACACGATAATAAAGCAAATACAAACGCTTGAATACACGCTACTGCTAATTCTAATCCTACTAAAACAAATACTACTAAAATAGGAAGAGGGTGCACTAAAAATAAAAATACACCAGATGTTGCCATAGTTCATCCAAAACCAGCTAAAACAGCTAATAATGTATGACCTGCCATCATATTTGCAAATAACCGAACTGAAAGACTTACAACTCTAATTACATATGAAATTAATTCAATAGTAATTAATAACGGTCATAATGGTAATGGAACCCCAGCTGGTAAAAAAAAACTAAAGAAGTGTAGTCCATGATTTTGGAATGCGTAAATAGTTACTCCTACTAACACTGTAATAGCTAAAGTTAAAGTTATAATAATATAAGCTGTAACTGTTGAACTATAAGGGATTAACCCTAAAATATTAGCAATTAAAATAAAATTAAATAAAAAAAAGATTACAGGAAAAAATTTTACTGAAACTTTATTATCACCTTCTATACCTGTTTTTACTTGAGCTAAAATGAAGTCATAAACTGATTCAAATAAATAAATAAAAGTTGTAGGTATAAATAATCGGCTGAAATTATTCGTTTTAAAACTTTTAGCAAACTTATAAGCTGTAAACCGAGTATTTGTAGATTTTTCAGTGATTCCTTTTAATAAAAAGAACCGTTTAAATCCTGTTTGAATAGAACCTAAATTAAATTTAGTATTAACATTTTTTGTTTTTAAAACAGTTCAAAATGCTTTCATTCATAAACGTTGATATTTAACTTTTAAATCAGTATTTAAAGATTTATTTTTTAAATCATTAATTACTTGAAAAAAATTAATATAAGAATATAATTTACTAAAAATAGTTATACCATTGTTAGTAGTAAATTCAATATTACTTAAATTTGATTGTAAATGTGAACTGATTGAGTTACTTTTAAATGCAAAAAAATAACCATTTAAAAAAAAAATGAACACTAATATAATAAATATAAACATAAAACTAATATTAGTAATAGATAAATTAATATAATTTATAAGTATAGAACAAAAAGAAACAGGTTCGAACTGCTCTAATGGACTATATGCCATTTAAATTCCTAAACGTGTTGCCATTAAATATTCGAAAACACCTACTAATCCTAACAATTCACTTTCAGATAGTTTTTTATTAGATAATCGTAATGTATTCAAGAAACTTTTTTGACTAGATAAAACATCAATAATCATTTCTTCAAAACCAGAAATTTGTTCTAATTCTAATTTATCTAAAACACCTTGTGAACCCATAAACATTATAACAATTTGTACCCCTACTTCTAAAGGAACATATTGAGCTTGTTTTAACATTTCAACTAAACGAGCACCATTTCTTAATTGGTATTGTGTTGCTGCATCTAAATCAGACCCGAATTGAGCAAATGCTTTAACTTCCCGATAGTTAGCTAAATCATATTTCATCGATCCAGTAGCTTGTTTCATTAATGCTACTTGAGCTGCTGACCCTACTCGACTTACTGATAAACCTACACTTACTGCAGGACGTTGACCTTCATTAAATAACTCTGTTTCTAAGAAAATTTGACCATCTGTAATTGAAATTACATTAGTTGGGATATAAGCTGAAACATCACCCGCTTGAGTTTCAATAACAGGTAACGCTGTTAAAGAACCACCTTTTAAAGCATCTGACATTTGAGCTGCTCGTTCTAATAATCGAGAATGTAAATAGAAAACATCTCCAGGATAAGCTTCTCGCCCTGGTGGACGTCGTAATAATAATGACATTTGTCGGTAAGCTACCGCTTGTTTAGATAAATCATCATAATAAATAATTGCATGCATACCATTATCTCTAAAGTACTCTCCCATAGCACAACCTGTATAAGGTGCTAAAAATTGTAATGGGGCTGCATCCGCTGCTGTAGCAGCTACAACAATAGCTGTATCAAATGCTCCTCATTTTTTTAATACTGAAATTAATTGAGCAATTGTTGATCGTTTTTGACCTACACCTACATAAATACTATATAAATCTGTAGCACCTTCTACTGACTGTCCTACAGCATCTAAAACAATATCCTCTGTAGTAGCTAAAGTATTGTTTTGATTAATAATAGCATCAATAATAATTGCAGTTTTACCTACTTGCCGATCTCCAATAATAAGTTCCCGTTGACCACGTCCGATAGGAATTAAACTATCAACTACTTTTAACCCTGTTTGTACAGGTAACCGTACTGATTTACGAGGAATAATACCAGGTGCTTTTACTTCAACTCGAGTACGAGATTCTGAATCAATAGATCCTAAACCATCAATAGGCTGACCAATTCCATCTAAAACTCGACCACATAAAGCTTTACCTACAGGTACATCTACAATTGCATTAGTTCTTTTAACTAATGACCCTTCTTTAATAAACTTATCATCTCCAAAAATTACAATACCTACTTTATCATTACCTAAATTTAACGCTTGACCTTTAATACCAAACCGAAAATCAACCATTTCTCCTGCTAATACACTGTTTAAACCATAAACATTAGCAATACCATCTCCTACTGATAAAACAACTCCTTTATCATTAAAATAATCTTTTTTACTTGACCCTACAACTTTTAATAATTTTTTTTTTACTTTCGATTCTAATAATAATCGAGAATTTAATTGAGACATTCTAATTAAACAACTTTATTTCAATATTAAATTTGAAATAAAAAATAATATGTTTATAAAAACTAATTTTTTTATAAACATACAAAATACTTTTAATCTAAAGCACCTTTTTTTCAAACATACACAAAACCTACAGTAAGTTCTATTAAAAAATCAACCATAACCCAAAATCCAAAAGATGATTGGCTTGTCAATGTAACGGCTCAAGGAAAAATAAAAGTTACTTCTAAATCAAAAATAATAAAAAGTAATGCAATTACATAAAACCGTACATCAAATGTATTACGTGCATCTTCAAAAGGTTCGAATCCACACTCATAAGCTGATAATTTTTCTGTTCCACCAATTTGATTGGCGATAAAAAAAGATAAAAAAAAGATAATACAAGATAATACTATACTAATAATTAAAAAAATAAACGCTACCGAATATTCTAAAAAAAATAAATTCATAATTAAATATTAATTGTTTTTACTAAACCTTTAGGATCTTTATATGATTCACCTCGAGTCAATGCATCGAAAACTACATAAAAAAATCATAAAGCAGCGAAAGCTGAAATATATGATCCATATGATGCTACTCCATTTCAACCACTATATGCATCAGGATAATCAGGAATACGACGTGGCATTCCAGCTAACCCTAAGAAATGCATTGGGAAAAAAGTAATATTTACACCTGCAAAAAACATTCAAAAGTGTACTTTGGCTAAAGTTTCATTATAAGTTAATCCAGTTATTTTTGGAAATCAAAAATAAAAACCTGCAAAAATTGCATAAACAGCACCCATTGATAATACATAGTGAAAATGTGCTACTACGTAATAAGTATCATGTAATGCGATATCTAAACCTGCGTTAGCTAATACGATACCAGTTAATCCTCCAACAGTAAATAAAAAGATAAAACCAAAAACAAATAACATTGGAGTATTTAATTTAAATTCTCCTCCTCAAATAGTTGCAATTCAACTAAATACTTTAATTCCTGTAGGAACTGCAATAATCATTGTAGCTGCAGTAAAATAAGCTCGAGTATCTACATCTAATCCTACGGTATACATGTGATGTGCTCATACAATAAAACCTAAAATACCAATAGATACCATAGCGTAAACCATACCTAAATAACCAAAAATTGGTTGATTTGATTCACGTCCTACAATTTGACTAATAATACCAAAACCAGGTAAAATTAAAATATAAACTTCTGGGTGACCAAAAAATCAAAATAAATGTTGATATAAAACAGGATCTCCTCCTCCTGCAGGATCAAAAAATGTAGTATTAAAATTACGATCTGTTAATAACATAGTAATAGCTCCAGCTAAAACAGGTAATGATAATAATAATAAAAAAGCTGTTATTAAAACCGATCAAACAAATAACGGCATATTATGTAATTTCATACCAGGTGCTCGCATATTGAAAATGGTAGTAATAAAATTAATAGCACCTAAAATAGATGACGCACCTGCTAAATGTAAACTAAAAATAGCTAAATCTACAGATGGACCTGAATGCGCTGCAATTCCTGATAATGGTGGATAAACTGTTCAAGCAGTACCCGCTCCAGACTCTACTAACGATGAGAATAATAATAAAATAATAGCTGGTGGTAATAACCAAAAACTTATATTATTTAACCGTGGAAATGCCATATCGGGCGCACCTATCATTAAAGGTACTAATCAATTACCGAAACCACCTATCATAATAGGCATTACCATAAAAAAAATCATAATAAACGCATGTGCGGTTACAATAACATTATATAATTGAGAATTTCCTAATAAAATTTGACTACCGGGTTGGGCCAATTCCATACGAATATATACAGATAACGCGGTACCCATTACACCGGCAAAAGCACCGAAAATAAGATATAAAGTTCCTATATCTTTATGGTTTGTTGAAAATAATCATCTTGATGATCAATTATAAATCACTGACATTTGCTTTTAACTTAAATTTTTCGTGAATCTTGTCCACTTAATTCTATTAAATAATTTTTATCTGCTAATTTTGATAAATCAAATAATGTTGATACATTTGTTGATTTATTTTTAATTTCTAATGCAGATAAATTCGAGATTGAAGTATCTTGAATTAATTCTAAATCAGGATCTTCATCTACAATATTTAATAAAGTTTCAATATATTTTTCATAAACAAAATCTTTCATTGAAACTGCCTTAACAACTATAGGCATAAATCCATGGTTTATACCACAAATTTCACTACATTGCCCGTAAAAAATACCAGCTCTTTTAATATATGTAGATACTTGGTTTAAACGTCCTGGACAAGCATCTAATTTAACTCCTAATGAAGGTACTGTTCAACAATGTAAAACATCTGCTGCTGTAACATAAATTTGGATATGAGTTTTTGTTGGTAATAATAATCTTTGATCTACTTCTAATAATCGTAATTCACCTTCTACTAAATCTGAAGTAGCTACCATATAACTTTCATATTTTTTACCTTCTATTAAATTAGCTAAATTAGGTTCTTTACAATTTGAAAATTCATAACCTCAATATCATTGATGTCCTGTAACTTTAACCGATAAACTTGGTTCTACAAACTCTTCCATTGAATATAATAAAGCAAACGATGGAATAGCTATTACAGCTAAAATCAATGCGGGGATTGATGTTCAAATAACTTCTAATAAAGTATGATGGTAAACCCCATTTGAATAATTTAATACCGCAGATTCTCTACCTTCTAATGAATGTACATCAGGTAAATTATCTTTTCGAAATAAAATAATTGCCCGATATAATACTCAGGTCACAAATACTGCTATAATTATAATAAAAAACATTAAATCGTTGTGGAAATGCTCAATACCTTCCATTATAGGTGTTGCTGGATCTTGAAAACTTACTTGTCATCTTTCAGCAGCATCGGATTGTACTTCCAAAACTGTTCCTAAATTAATTTGAAATATACTTATTGAAAAAATAATTAAACTCAAACTTAATACTATAAATAGCATAAAATTTTATTAAAATTCACATAAAATATATAAATACTGTTGGAGTAGGCAGGACTTGAACCTGTAACCTTTTACGTGCAAGGCAAATGCTCTACCAATTGAGCTACTACCCCTTTTTAATGGCGACAGAGAGATTCGAACTCCCGACCCAATGATTATGATTCATTCGCTCTACCAACTGAGCTATGTTGCCATAAATGCCTCCGGCAGGGGTCGAACCTACAACCTTATGAGCCGAAATCACATACTCTTCCAATTGAGCTACGAAGGCTAAAAATTGCAAGGGTTGGAGTTGAACCAACGACCTTCGGGTCATGAGCCCGATGAGCTAACCACTGCTCTACCTTACACAAAACAACTTATTTAAAACTTACTTTTTTAGGAAGTATTGGATTTGAACCAATAACCTTCTGTGTGTAAAACAGATACTCTACCGTTAAGTTAACTCCCTTTATTTTTTTTTAACTAGACGAGGGTGGGTTCGAACCACCGACCTACAGCTTATCAAGCTGTCACTCTAACCACTGAGTTACACATCTTAGATTTGTTAATATTTTATGGTTATGGGTGGATTTGAACCACCGACAAAACGATTTTCAGTCGAATACTCTAACCAACTGAGCTACATAACCTGTTATTTTATTTACTGGGTAGGGGTGGATTCGAACCACCGGGGGAAATAAATTCCGTGGATTTACAGTCCAATGCCTTAAACCACTCAGCCACCGACCCTTAAACGGCGAACTAGGGGACTCGAACCCCTACACAAAGCGCCACAAGCCAATGCTCTACCATTGAGCTAAGCCCGCCTGATATCCGTTGACGGAAAGTATGGGACTCGAACCCATAATGTACAAATGTACAATGGTTTAGCAGACCATCACTTTAACCGATTCAGCCAACTCTCCTATTTTAAATAATTAAATAAATAAAAATTAAAATACTAAATAAAATTATTAGATTGAAATAACATAAATATGAAAAACCTAATAATGTTATGAAAAATACAGAACAAATTAACATCATAAATGCATAATGATATATTAACCCTGTTTGATATTTTAAAAAATTAAATTGTTTACTATAAAATAATTGCGATAAACCAAAAGGACCTAAGTTTTCAATAATACCTCGATCAATTACCTTATAAGAAATATTATAACCAAAGTTTAAAACTGGTTGATTTATCATTTCATTATAAACCTTATCAAAAAATCATTTTCGATTAAAAAACAAATAAAATTTTTGACCTCAAGGTGACATTTTCATAGAATAAACAACATTTAAAGGTAAAATACCATATAGTAATACAGCTAAAAAAACTCCACTTAAACTAAAAACTACAGGAATTAATTTTATAGATTGTGGTAAAAATTCTGCATCAAAAATTGCAAGATTTTCTGGTAAAACAAACAATGCGTTTTGTCAAAATAAAGTACCTGGACCTATAATCATGTCTTTAGTTAAATAACCCACAAAAATACTTCCAAAAATTAATGGAATTAATGGATACCCCATTATTTTAGGCATATCATGTGCTCCTTCAATAGAAACTCTAAATGCATTTGTTTTATTTAAAAATGTTAAATAAATTAATCTAATTGAATAGAAAGCTGTTAAAAAAGCAGCTCCTGTACCTAACCAGTGAGCAAAGTGTGATGTAATAGTAAATGAACCATATGCCATTTCTAAAATAGCATCCTTTGAATAAAAACCTGTTAAAAAAGGAAATCCTGCTAATGATAAAGAACCTATCATAATCATTGCATAAGAATATGGTAAAATTTTAACTAAACCTCCCATTTTTCGCATATCTTGCTCATCTGCTAATGCATGAATAATTGCTCCAGCAGTTAAAAATAATAATGCTTTAAAAAAAGCATGATTTGCTAAATGAAAAACTCCTACATTATAATTCGAAGTTCCACATGCAAAAACCATGTAACCTAATTGACTACACGTAGAATACGCAATAACTCTTTTTAAGTCATTTTGAACTAAAGCAGTAGTTGCAGCAAAAAACGCCGTAAGAGCACCTATAACAGTTACAATACTCAAAGCTAAAGGAGCATATTCAAAAATTAAAGAACAACGTGCAATTAAAAAAACACCTGCGGTAACCATAGTTGCGGCGTGTATTAATGCAGAAACAGGAGTTGGACCTTCCATAGCATCCGGTAATCAAGTATGTAATCCCAATTGAGCTGATTTACCTACTGCACCAACAAATAAAAAAATACAAATAAAAACTAAAATATCAATGTTCCATCCAAATAAAGGTATATTAAATACAATAAAATTCGATAAAAATGGAACTAAAGTAAAAACAGTATTATAATCAAAACTTTTAAATACATAAAAAATAGATAATAATCCTAAAACTAATCCGAAATCACCAACTCTATTTACAATTACAGCTTTAATAGCAGATTTATTTGCTTGTAACCTAGTATGTCAAAAATTAATTAATAAATAGGAACATAAACCAACTCCTTCTCAACCTACAAACATTTGAACAAAATTATCTGCAGTCACTAATATAATCATAAAAAACGTAAATAATGACAAATAAGAAATAAAACGTGGTAAATGAGGATCAGCTGACATATAACCAACTGAGTAAAAATGAACTATAGTAGAAACTGTAGTAACTACTACTAACATAATTACCGTTAAACTATCAAACATTAAACCTCACGAAAAATTAAATAAACCCAAATCTACCCATGAAAAAATTTTTAAATAACACGGAGATTGAGCTAATGCAACTTCATAAAAACTTATTAAACATAAAAATCAGCAGATTGCTAAACATATAGGAGCAAAAAATGATGCTCCTCGTGAACCTAGAAAATATCCGCCAAAACCTGTAATAAAAGCACCTAATAAAGGAATGACTAAAATTAATAAATACATTTTAATTATTTATACTCGACGAGCACGTTTACGGCGGCAACCATTAAAGGCAAATGAAGTTAAATCTATTAAGGACTTTTTATTATACTTCAATTTATTTCTCTTAAATAGATTCACGATAGGCCGACGACCTGGCCCATACCCCTTTAAACAATAAATAACATTTGAAAATTTTAAATTTTTAGATAAATTATTTAGAAAAAAAATGCATAAATTTTTTGCACTATAAGCACCTCGCCGGTCTTTTTTTTTAAACAATGAACCAGCACTATATGTTGCAATCACTTTTCCAGTAGAACTCATTAAACTTATCCGTGTCGATCGTTTTAAAGTATGTATATAAATAAACAAACCTTTAAACCGTTGATACGCGGAATATCGTTTTAATTGCCAAATACTTTCAGTCTTTAAACTACTATTTAACTTTTTATTCCAATTAATATATGTTAACTGACGCAATTTTTTTTCCATCTCTAAAAAATACCTTTTTGCCGAGTACGACGATTTGTTTTTGTTCTTTGACCACGTACTGGCAACTTTTTTTTATGGCGCCAACCACGATATAAATTAATATTTTGTAAGTTTTTTATATTTTCAATTTTATCATTAAAACGTAATGAACCCACAAATAATTTTTCTATTAATTTTGTTAACTTTTTCTTTTTTTTTAAAGTTAAAAAAGAAAAAGTTACATTTTTCGATAAACCCAGACTTTTACAAATTTCTAAGGATTGAGAATAACCTATTCCGTAGATATTTGTTAATGAATAAAATAAGGGTTCATTTTCATTAATTTTTTTTCCTGCTAAAATAATCATTTAATTAATTACCTCCTCATCAATAAACAACAACAAATAAGAATAACCAAACAACATCAACAAAATGTCAATATCATGCTGCTGCTTCAAAACCAAAATGATGCTCTCTAGTAAAATGATTTGCATTTAAACGAAATAAACAAACTGCTAAAAAACATGTCCCTACAAAAACATGGAAACCATGAAAACCAGTTGCCATAAAAAATGTTGAACCATATACTGAATCAGCAATAGTAAAACTTGCATGCAAGTACTCATATACTTGGAAAGCTGTAAAAAAGGCTGCTAAAATAATAGTTACGATTAAACTATTTATTGCTAATGACCGCTCTCCTGTAATTAATGTATTATGACAAACAGTTACTGTAGCACCTGATGTTAATAAAATTAAAGTATTCAATAAAGGCACTTCTCATGGACTAAATGTTTCAATACCTAATGGAGGTCATACTCCACCAATTTCAATTGCAGGTGATAAACTTGAATGAAAAAATGCTCAAAAAAATGCAAAAAAAAACATTACTTCAGATACAATAAAAAGAACCATACCCATACGTAACCCATATTCTACAGATTTGGTATGATTTCCTTCAAATGTACTTTCTCTAACAACATCCCGTCATCAGATAAACATCATAAAAACTAAAAAAAATAAACTTGTAAATAAAAAAAATTGACCATTATTATAACCATGAAAATACATAACACCTCCGGTAGTAGTACCTAATGCAGCTACTGAAGTTATTAAAGGCCATGGACTTGGATCAACTAAATGAAAAGGATGATTTTGTGTTTGAATTTTCATAATTAAATTAAAAACTTAAATCTTTTTTCTGTTATAGTTTCTAGACTATAATATTTTATATACCAGAAACTATAACGTAAATATTTTTTGCTTAGTTTAAAATATAGGCTTTCATGCCAATTTATTTTAAACGAATATTTGAAAATACTCTAAATATAATATAACTCATATATGTAATTTTTTAAGGTAATTAACGAATACGAGCTAATTGATTTAAAGTAAAATTAAATAAATTAACGATCTACTTCCCCGAATACAATATCTTGTGTACCAATAATGGTCACTGCATCCGCTAAAAAATGCCCCGCTGACATCATGTTTAATCCTTGTAAATGATAAAAACCTGGAGCCCGAATCTTACATCGGTATGGTTTCGATGTACCATCTGAAACTAAAAAAGTACCAAATTCTCCTTTTGGTGCTTCTGTTGCAGCATAAACTTCTCCTGGGTTAACCATAAACCCTTCTGTAAAATATTTAAAATGATGTATCAATGCTTCCATCGATTGTTTCATATGTGTTTTAGACGGAGCTGAAACCTTAGTATTATCAACTTTAATAGGACCATTTGGAATTTTATTTAAACATTGGTTAATGATACGAATACTTTGTCTCATTTCTTGAACTCGTATTAAATACCGATCATAACAATCACCATTTGTCCCAACTGGAATATCAAAATCTAGAGAGTCATATACTTCATAACTTTGATTTTTACGCAAATCTCAATTAATTCCAGACCCTCTCATAAGAACCCCAGAAAAACCTCAATCCATCGCTTCATCAATAGTTACTACACCTACATCAACTAAACGTTGTTTTCAAATCCGATTATCTGTTAATAATGCTTCAACTTCATCAATTCTATCTAAAAAATTTGAACTAAAATGATAAATATCATCTAATAAACCTAAAGGAATATCATTACTTACTCCTCCTGGACGTATATATGCCGCATGCATCCTTGCTCCAGATACTCGCTCATAAAACTCCATTAATTTTTCTCGTTCTTCAAATAACCATAACATTGGTGTAGTCGCACCTACATCTAAAGCATGACACGCCACCGCTAAAATATGATTTAAAATTCTAGTTATTTCTAAAAAAATAACCCGAATATACTGAGCTCTTAAAGGTACAGACAAATTTAATAATTTTTCAACAGCTAAGGCATAAGTGTGCTCTTGAGCCATCATTGAAACATAATCTAACCTATCAAAATATGGTAAAGATTGCAAATATGTCTTATGCTCAATCAATTTTTCTGTCCCTCGATGTAATAAACCTATATGTGGGTCAGCACGTTTAATAACTTCACCATCTAATTCTAAAATTAAACGTAAAACCCCATGAGCCGCAGGATGCTGCGGCCCAAAATTCATTGTAAAATTTTTAATTTCGTTAAATTCGTTATTTACTAACATTTTAAATAATTTTATTTAAATACTTGTTATTTTACCAATAACTATTTTCAAAAAATTTATTTTTTATTTAAAGAGTTTACTAAATATACCTCTAACCAAGCAATCCCTGGTACTAAAACTAATAAATAAAAAAAGTAAAGAAATGTTGCAATTTGACCAATTTCAATATAAGGTGATTCTACAATGTTTTGCCCAATTCAACCTAAAATTAAAACAATCATTACAAAAAATCAAAATAATTTACGACTAATTGGTCTTAAAACAAAACTTCGAGTTTGTAATCTTGGCATTAAAAATGGTAAAAAAGCTAAACATAAAATAGCTACAACCATAGCTACAACACCTCCTAATTTATGAGGAATTGATCTTAAAATAGCATAAAAAGGTAAAAAGTACCACTCTGGTACAATATGCGCTGGTGTAACCATCGGGTTTGCTGGAATGTAGTTATCAGTATGACCTAACATATTAGGATAAAAACAAACTAATACAATAAAAACTAAAGCTATTAGTGAAAATACAAAAACATATTTTGTTTGAACAAAATATTGGAAAAACCCTACTGTATTTGTTTTTCCGTCAATACCTAATGGATTATTGTTTGAACCATGTGTATGCAATAAAATTAAATGTGCACCTACTAATGCAGCTATTACAAAAGGTAATAAATAATGTAAACTAAAAAATCGATTTAAAGTTGCATTATCTACTGAAAACCCTCCTCATAACCATTGAACAATAATTTCTCCAAATAAAGGAATTGCTGAAAATAAACTTGTAATTACTGTTGCACCTCAAAAACTCATTTGACCTCAAGGTAAAACATAACCTATAAACGCTGTTGCCATCATAGCTAAAAAAATAATAACCCCCGATATTCAAACTCAATGACGAGGAGTTGTAAATGAACTATAATAAAGCCCACGAGCAATATGGATATAAACCATAATAAAAAACATTGACGCACCATTTGCATGTAAATACCGGATAAATCAACCATTATTAACGTCTCGCATAATGTGCTCAACACTTAAAAAAGCTAAATCAATGTGCGGAGTATAATGCATTGCTAAAAAAATACCTGTTAATATTTGAACAACAAGACAAATTGCCGCGGAAAACCCAAAAGTCCATAAATAACTTAAATTTATAGGAGTTGGATAATCTACTACGTGATTATTTAAAACTGGAAATATCGATTTATTTTTTACCATAATAAATTTAAGCGATGGATGGGACTCGAACCCACACAACCAGCTTGGAAGGCTAGCGTCCTACCATTAAACGACCGTCGCAAATAATAAATTATTAATTTTTTTATTTTGCGAATTAATTCACCTATGCTTCCTTCATGTTTAAAGTATTTATAGATAAACTAGGAGTGACTATATTCATATTGATGTATACACTAATTTAAAACAAATTAATTCGCGTTTTTTTTCTTGTTAATGTTTTCCCCTATAAAGGGATACCCCCTAAACTGAAAGCGTAAATATAACATTAAACTTGAATTCTCTTTTTGTAAGATTTTTTTTGTCCGTAAAAAACTCATTTATCTCAAAAATTTAGGTTTTAAAGTATAATTTCAATTAATTTTTCTAAAAAATAAAACCGATTAATAAATATAAAATACTTTCCTATT
>JACKZZ010020809.1_pt1 | contig 34472 bp, 13 predicted proteins | sample 8027871 | NCBI WGS metagenome assembly JACKZZ01 (sample SAMN15724774, study PRJNA655200) | protist metagenome | isolation source: fluorescence activated cell sorting (FACS) single amplified genomes of... | place: USA: West Boothbay Harbor, Gulf of Maine | collected 2000-07-19
TGCACCTACGTGGCATAGACTACCAGAAGTAATTTTATTAAGTGCTAGTCTATTGAAAACAGGTGGGAAATTAGATCAATCAAAACAATATTTTACCTATATATTAGACAGTCCATATGTTAAAGGCAGACCATATGGGAAATATTTAGTAAATTTTAGTCTAGCCAATATATATTTAACCGAAAACGATGCGGATGGTGCGGAAGAGGGATTTTCACAGGCATTTGATTTATTTCCAAAGCATTATAAACAACTATACTGTCCTGATGATATGTCATTAATGGAGTGGGTTTGGCATCCTGCAACGTGGTATCATACTGGAACCATGTATAAAAAAATGGGTTTATTCACTTTAAGTCTAGAAGCATTTAATGAATCTTTGCAAAGAATGGATGAAGGTGAGAAAAACGACGCAAATTTATGGTACGAAATAGCCCAGAGTGCATGTAGGAGCGGTGACACTATTACTGCATGCAATTGGGGTGACGCTGCGTTGAAATTAAAACCGTATACAAACAATTTTTCAGAAAATGTACGGAGAAGCTTAGGATCATGGCATCCAGGATACAATGAAAATTATATTAAGCCATTAGACAAAGCGGCAACAAAAATTCAAACTTATATGCGAAAAAAACAGGGGCGAGAAAAATATTTAAAAAAGAAACATGCTATCAGTATTATGCAACGAGTTGGACGGATATGGCTATTTTGGAAACACAAGCGGGAGGCGGAGGAACGAGCCGATCGGTGTTTAAAACGTTTTATTCAACGACGTGCGTTGCAGGCATTAAATAAATGGTACGATTATACCATGACAATGGTTAAGGTAAGAAATTTAGTAGGTCGTAGAATCGGTGGAATGAAACGAAGTATTTGGTTTGAATGGTCAAAACTTGCTCGAATCAATGGCGCAGTACGACGTGAAAGAAAAAAAGCCGCAAGAACTATACAACGCGCTGTACGTGCATACAATGCCAGGACTGCACTTCAACGGGCTAGAAAACAAAAAGAGGAACAAGAGGAGCGCGCACGAACACAATTAAGAAGGTTTTTGCAACGACACGCAGTGAAATGTTTAAATTCGTGGCAAGAATATGTTTTAAAAATGCGACAAGTGAAGGATTTAATGAAACGTGTGTTAAATGGAACAAAGCTTCGATTTCTTACATACTGGAAAGAAAATGTTGATGAGATAATGTCGTTCAAAAGTATCCAGGCCATAACAATCCAAAAAGAAGTTCGGCGATTTCAAAAACGGTTTGAAATTAAGATAAGAAAAGAAAGAAATTTTGCTGCGAGTGTCATACAAAATCGATGGCGTGTTCGCCAAGCTGCAGTATTAGTAAGAATGGTTAAATTTGCAATGCAAAAAAAAGTTGTCGATGCTGTAACTAGTGCACAAGCAGCATGGCGAGGTAAATTAAGTAGGCGAATAGGATATGTCAAACATGATGCTGCTACAATTATTCAAAAGCTTTTTCGCGGCAACAGTGGTCGTAGATATGTTGAATGGAAACGTTTAATTTTAAAAATGAAATGTGCAAGAAAAATTCAACGGGTGTGGCTAGCCTTTATCAATCGTAAAAAGAAAGAAAGGATTTTGCGTATTAAAGCAGCCATTAGGCTACAAAAGTGTATACGCCGTCATCAAGCAAGAAAGAACATTGAAACTAGACTAACAACAGCAAAGAAGCAATGGGCTACGTTTGTGATTAATACAAAGATAGTAGAAAAAAATATTGGCCCCGAAACTAGTAGAGCAATAAGCAATGGTGGTTTATTAGTTGAAAAGATATGGCAGCAGTATAAATGTGAAGCTCCCGGGAAGTTTGCTCTGATAAAACCATCATACAACAGTTTAGATAGTAGTCATCGATATTTTTCGCATAAAGAAGAGAATAAAATTAACAATTCTGACACAATTTATGATACAAACAATACACATTCATTTTTGTCTCCGTTGGTAATGAGCGACAACATATTTAACAATACTAGCGACAGTGCAATCATAGGTGGTAGCGAAGAAATGTTAAAAGAGGAGAGTTTAATTCTACCGTTAAAAAAGACAACATGCTCTTTTTATGTAAATCGGTCTATGCCTCACTTAAGACCAAGAAAACGAAAGAAGAAGAAAAAATTGGTGTATACGTCAACAAAAACATTACCACCGTTAATACATGATCACCATCAATATTTTAACTCACAGATATTACAACCGTCTGACATTTTAAAGGATAGCGTCAGAATAAAAAAGCCAGTTCCACAATACACATTGGGCGAAGTACGAGATATGAGAGCACTGATAGCAAAGCGGCAACAAAAAGTTGCAACTAGACACGATCTATTTCACAAACACGGTTTAAATAAGCGGAGATTAAGAAACAGCACGCGTAAATTGGAGTCTTTGCTACTATAACAGATAATATATGTGATACCTTATTATAGAGGGCATGCATGCTGGCCCAAGATGAAGATAAATATTATATTTTATTTGCTACTCCAAAATTTAAAATAAAAAAAAATATCTACGAACTCTATAATTTCAGCATATACAACAAAAGACACTAAATAATGGCAAATGGCATATATATATGATTATGTTTTACCTTATAAAATATTATTTTTTTCAATTATAACGCACACTTTTATATTCAATTATTTACTAAATTCAATGACTTCAAACTTCTCTTAAATCTCTAATTTCATCGACCACAATAGATAAATTGTCACTGTCTAATTTTCTTCTTCTTAATAAATATAAATGCATAACAAGCACGAGAAGCAAACCAAAAGATAAAATTTTACACCACGTAATTAAAACTTCAACATCATTTTCTAAAATAACAATTTTATCTTCCGCAATTTTTGTTCGTATTTTGTAAATTAAGAATTCATCTCGTGAATCCAATAGTTTCTCGTTAAAACTATTCATTATAGTATTGTAACCAACAGTTGAATCAATTAAATTTCTTCTTAATTGTCTTTCATCTTTTTCAACATAGCTAACTTTTTTTGACAACGTACTGAAAATATTTTCAATTTGTGCGCCAGAACGTGGTAACTCAATTTTCTTATGCTTCGATTCTAAAGTTGGAGGTGTTGGTAATAGCGAATTAAACGATTTTTTCTCCTCATTTCGAGCCAATTCTTTCTGTTTAGCTTGAGCTGCCTCCAATGCTTGTGCAGCATCGATTGTATTACTATTAGATTTTTCACTATTGGAATTATCACCATTGTTCTTGCTATACTCGTATTTGTTCCCAGAAGACTTTTCTATTTTTGATTTATTTTCTTCACCTTTTGACTCTGATGGCATTGGTTGGTTTGATTTTCTATTTTTACCATTACTTTCATCTTTTTTATGCTTCGTATTCTTTGTTTCTGCCTTGATATTAGTTGCATCATTATTATCTCTGAGTTTGTCATTTGTTACAGTGGCAGCAACTTTCTTCTTGTTCTTACTTACATCGCTTACTCCAGGTTTGTTATTTTGATTATCGTTCTTTGTATTACTACTAGTAACAACAGGGGCCTTTGTAGCGGAAGAAGTAGTTGTTGCGGTAGTAGTTGTTATTGTTCGATGATCCCTATGATTACCATTACTGCCACTTCTGGTATTTGAATCGACGGTTTTTTTACCTTGTTGTGATGTGGCGTTGTTTAATAATACACCACCACTTTCAGTTGGATGCCCATCTGAGGAAAATGCACCATCATTAGCTGGTGCTCTAGAATCGCCATCATCTCCTTCTACATTTCTATGCGTTTTGTCATTTTTAGTTGCAGTATAATTCTTACCATTAGCATCGTGAATATTTACATCGGAGGACGGAGGAGATTTAGAACTGCTATAATTTCCTTTATTCGGAGTAGAACCTCCACTGCCAGTCGCTGGATCTTGTGCACCCCTTGAAGGTGTGACTGTAGCAGTAGCATCGTTACTCGGTGCTAAATTTTCAGAGTTATCTCGATTTGTATCTATATTTTCACTTTGCTCAACACTACTATCACTATAATCGTTGCCACCAACATTACCATTTGAAATGATTTCAACTTCATTGACAGCACCAGTATTTTCGCCACCATTTGCTGCAGCACTATTTGGAACATTATCATCACTACCATGAGTATCTAATTTTACAGCATTGGGACGATCTACGCGTTGATTCGAATGCACTTCGTTTCCTTCATCGTTACCTGGGCTTTTGAAAGTGGCTGTATCACCTTCACCGTTATTTCTTGATTCTTCTACTTTCCCTCCAATATTTTGGCCTGATGTTGTAGTAGCTGTTGTTGCAGTAGAAGAAGCGTCATTTGAATCCCTTTTATCATCATTTTCACCAAGCTCCTCATCATCATCTTCATCAACAAAACTTGCTTCATCCAATGTTTTTTGTACTGCATCCATCATGCTTTGACCATTAATTACGACACGTGTTAACGTGCAGTAAAATTCATCACCATAATGTGATCGAAAACGTAATTTAACAAAATTAATCCATGCCGGTCGTGGCAATTTAAATGATTGTCTGTTATTATTATTTTCAACTTTGATCTCTCCCAACAAAGTCCACTGTTTTGTAGGATACTTTGCACTACCAAGCACTTGTACGTCAGTCATTGTGCCAGAATAAGCTTCTGCATTTTTCAACGATATTCCATCAACTTGGGAATCCCCTGAAAGACTTATAGTAACATATTTATGCTTGCTAGCACATGGTACTAATGCATAATTACTTTCTACATTATCTAATATATTACCTACATATTTGAAGTCTTTACTCGAGTCTATAATTACAGCACCAGCTGATTTTGCAGCATAATTCATTCTTGTATCATCATTTTCCATTGGTATAGCTGCTATATAAGGCCTCTTCTTTTTTTTCACTGTCGGTTTAGTACTTGTAACGTTCTTCGTCGGTTCGAGTGTAGCACTTGGCTTCGTTGTAATAGTTGATGATGAAATATTCTCCTTAGTAGCTGCAGATGCTGTATTTGTTGGGGCAGTTCCAGATGATGACGATGTTGAATGAGACTTGTGCTTTGGCACACTGCCACCGGTATCCCCAGAAGAAGTGGAGGAAGGACGATTTGGACTGTTTGTAGTCGTTGTCGACGACGAAGTTGTAGTTGTTGTCGACGCATTATTTTTCTTTGAATCATTTGGAATATTATTAATATAGTTGTTATTTGTCTTATCAATTGTATTGGCATCATGTTCCGTAGTTGGGCCACCATCTACTCCTACTGATGTTGAGGCTGGAAGTATATTGCCATTGGTATTTGATGATGGCATACCAGTAGCATCCCCACCACCAGCATCAGTTGTTGCATACACAAAAAAAATATTATTAGTAAAATCAAAAATGTTTAATGTTAAAAAAACAAATAATATGCAAAAAAACACAAAAAAAGTATTACTTTTTACACGATTGCGCTGCCGCATGCGACATACAAGGATGTGATTTGTACGATGCATATTCCAAAAGTTAGTGAACGAATGAACGAATGAGTATATTCTTTACTTCTTCCACTTCAAAATGGTATGTGTTGGCATGTAGATATTTTCATGTAGTTCGTTCACTAATTTCTTTCTATGTTATATACTGCAGTTTGATAATAATGATGATATATGTTGCTTGTTTTGTAGTTTTTTTAATAATAATACAATAAGATTTATCCTATTAAATAATGAAAAAAAAGAATTTAACAACAACAATTTTAATAATAATAATAATATAAAAAAATATAATAATAATAATAATAATAAAAATAATAATAAAAATATTAATAATATATATTATTATAAAATAAAATAAAATAGAATATAATAATGTAGCACAATTTTATACAACAATTAATTGGAATAGTTTGTACTATTATTTACTAGGAGCCACTATTGAATTTAATAATGAATTGTTGGTTTCTATTTGAGAAAGCCACTATGCACCTATTATTATTAATATTGAGAAGAGGACCCGTACCATGTTCTTTACGATGTACACAGTGTGCCGCGACGCCTCATTGTAATTGGTGCAGATTTCAAGACGAGTTTGTCCTCCACACATCGCAATTATTAATAATAGGGTAAAATATATACGATCGTAAATAGAAAGTTTTTGTTACGTCGTGCGATTGTACCTTAAATTTGAGCGAGGAGGCTTCTTTTTTTATTAATTATTACGCGTGTATTATTATTTTTCATCAGCGCAGCCGCTTCTTCATCACCAGCGTTTTTTTATGTTTTCACTTTGATCATGGCCGAACCATGGTTGTTGATGATGAATGGGTAGATTTTTGTATGTTGGCCACGCGTGTTTTGGTGCAGTATTAGGTAGAGGCAGCTCCTTAGGTAACTGCGTAAGCGTGTAAGTAGTGATCTAGATCGCACCAGCTGTTGATTTTGAGTACCACCTAGCTAGTATAATATGGATTCACTTTTGACATCAGTACCATTTGCCTTTTTATTTGCATATTCACTGTTCAAGAAAAGAAAGAAAAATCTATGGAAACCATTGAAGTTTCAAATTGTTGCAAGAAAGCTTGGTGTAAAGTACGGTCCTCCAGGGTTAGTTGAAGGAATTCCTTTTTTTATGGATCGAGAGTATTTTGCATCAAATGGCAAAGTAAACAATACAGAAAATATTATTAATACATTTAATTCAAAATTATCTATGCGGGAGACTGATGTTTTTGTATGCACCTATCCAAAATGTGGCACAACTTGGACGAACCAGATCGTGTTATTATTGATACATAATGGCGATAGTTCAACATGGAAGAATAACCCACACGACTGGGTATTAGTTAAGAAACAAGGGGAGAAACCAAAGCAGCTACCACCAACTACATGGCCTGCACGACAATATTTTTTCTCCAAAAATCGTGTTGCATTTTTAAATTCGCTTGAGGAGTTATCGAACCCGCGTATCATGAAATCCCATATGCCAATATTTTTAATGCCAAATCAACATGTTAATAAGGGGGGGAAGAAAATATTGAAAGGCAGAACAATTTATGTGACAAGAAATCCAAAAGATGCACTGGTGTCAATGTTTTATCATGCACAGCGTTCATGGAGATTCGACGGTACTTTTTCCCAATGTAAGTTTTCGTCCCCTTTCTCCGTAAATAATAAACTTATATTTGTATTACACTGATCAAATAATCATACCTAACCAATTATTCGTAATATTGACACAACTTCCGCAGGGTTTGAATTGTGGCTTTCTAATGAAGTAGAATTTGGAAATTGGTTCGAACATACACTTGGATGGTGGTATGCATATCGCTTACCTGCAAACAAAGGCAAAATACTCTGGTTACACTATGAAGATTTGAAATTGAAACACCGTGAAACGATTGAAAAGATTGCAAAGTTTTTACACATGGATATTTTGACAGATGAATTGTATGAAGCTGTTTGCAATCAATCGTCTTTCAAATCAATGCAAATGGATGCTGAAAAGCGTGCATGGGTTGGGCACGACGGAAAGAAACGAATAAATAAAGTTAATTTTTTTCGTAAAGGCGAAATTAGTGACTGGAAGAATCATTTTTCTAAAGAGCAAAATGCTATATTCAATGAAATATATGCGGAAAAAATGAAAGATGTGACAAAAGATGGTTTACGGTACGATGGAATGTAAGATATGAACAAGAGTAACAGTAACAGGGGGTATTAAACGTAGATTAAATGGTACGCAAGTAAGAAAATAATATATATATATATAATATATATATATCTTTTAATATATTAAATAAATGAGTAAGAATTAATTATATAAGTAAGAATTAAAATTATATATTGCGTCGTAAATGAGTAAGAATTAATTATATAAATGAGTAAGAATTAATTATATATTACGTCGTCCGTAGGTGATACCAGTGTAACATTTTCGTAAGTTATATTTTTCGTGTTCCCTTTTTACGCATTTTGTTCCAATTCTTTCATACGTTTTTCAATTTCTGCTTCGCTTATTGTTTCTTCTTCTACCTCTTTTAAATCGCTCTCAAATGATTTTGCTTCTTTCACCAAACCATGGATTTGTTGTTTTTTCGCTACTACAGATTCACGTCTTTTTGCCTCTGTCGCTACTACAAGTTCTTCTTCTTCTACTACTACCTCTTTCACTTTAGTACCATCATCAATGTTTTTTTCTTCTTGTACCTCATTTGCTTCTTTGCCATCTGTTGCTCCTTTTACCGCTCCAGAAACGACTTTCACTGATTTTTTGGTTCCCTCGACAATTACACTCCCGGTTTTCTTTAATACGTCACCAGTAACACTTACAGTAGCAGAGATTGGAGTTGCCAATGTCTGGCCTGTCAATGATAACGATAATTTGCGCAGTTTTTTGATTTGCACTTTTAGCAATTTAAGTCTAGTCAATACCTGAAGTTTGTCTTTATTATATTCATTACACATATCATCAAACTTTTTCCATTCTCCCGAATTTTGTTCTACTTCTGTCATTGTTTCCAATGCGTTAGATATCATTTGCTCTAACCATACTTTTTTTGCTTTTAAATATTGTTCCTCTTTCATATATGCCATTACCTCTCTTTTTTCAGAGGTTGATAAGGATTGAATAAAAAGTAGATCCGGGCCATCACCTATCGCTTTTCCAGTAGCAGCACATGCTCTGCTCCATGTTTTAGTAGCACTACTGCCAGCATTTCCCATTGTATCATATATTTAAATCGATGGGCGTTTGCTTAGTAGTAAGCAATATATCATTGGCAGTTGTTGTTGTTATATGACCAGCGACTGCTTTAAGTCATGTGTACTCTTGAGCAAAGTATAAAAGCTATAAAATATTATTATTATTATTATTATTATTTATTATATTTATTATTATTATTATTATTATTATTATTATTAATATTTTTAGTGATGATTATTATCTGCTCATTGTTATTATTATTGTACCATTATTGAAATATTATAATTAATTATTATATGACTATCCCTATAATAATACAGAAGTGAATAAATGGACACTTCCCATGCTGTTTGTATACTAATCATTATTTCTATTAATTATTATTGAAAAAATTCGCTAATGCCAATCATTTTGTATAATAACAAGTATATTTTTTTTAATAGGGAACGTTGGCTTAAATAAGTACAATTTATGAATACAGAGAGAGGCCCCACTTTAGTGCGTATGCAGTGGACACAACCACATAAAAAAAGGAGCTTTTCCTCTTCACTTCGGCGTGGTGGGAAGGTTGTAGCTCACCAAGGGTGCATATATGTAAATATTTAATAACTTAAATCTTTTATATTTTAAATCTTTTCGTATTGGTTACCTTGTAAACTTTGTTAATGTATTTGAAACACATCCACCGTGTAACCCTAATTGCAACATCATCTTGGGATTTACAAGTGGTGGCATATCTCAAGTTAATGGGGGCGTAAGGTCGCGAGAATGGCTGTGGGGTGTTTCTGTGGTTAGTATCTAACATAAAAGTATTGGTTACAGCTTCGTATGTAATGGGAAAGTGTCGAACTGACGTTTTTGTGAGTGTATTTTGCGATGCAAGGGAGAGTATGGAATTGCGGTATGACGAGGAGTGTCTGTGTGACAATGCTGTGTCGTCGTATTATCTTGAAATAAGTCATTTTACCCTTGTCGAAGAGCAAAAAGTGTTTGAAAACAATGTTAGAGACATTTATTCTGCATCGCCAAAGCTGTGCATATTTTTTGTATTAAAAATAAGTTGCGTACCAGTTTGTACAATGTTTCTTCCATAATTTATACATTTATTTGATATTTTTCATTTTTTCACCATTTCATGGAAATTGGGGTTTTCAGGCGTATTTGCCTGCTAAAAACTGTTTTGCAATATTTCTCAACACATAAATGAGTGTACTTATGAAAAATTGTTTAAAAACCATGTTTCATGAATTAAAAACGTGAAATAACTTACAAAGTACTTTTTATATATGCAATAAACGATAATTTAACAAAATGCTTCGTTTTTGATATTAATTACTAACATTTACAGCACCATTTTGATTTTTTGTGAATTCACTTCATTTAACTTTTTTTTTATCGCTTTGGGAATTTTGACTTTATTTGAATGTTAAAATTTTTACTTTTTTTTCAATATAAAATTTTTGTTAATTTTTATAGATGAAAAATAAAAAAAATGTACAAATAGCATTTTCATATATCAAAATAAACACTTCAAGGTAAACAACTCGAAGTTGCTACACGAAAAAACAGTTTACTAACATCATTCCAATGATATCACAATCGACATTAGCATTGCAATAGTATTATATAACCTTAATCAACCAGACATTTTAACGATATTTTTGTAATAAATTTAGAAAATGTACTGAATTTCAATGTAATTGTATGTCAAAACGCAGTTACAATTTTGTGGTGTAAGATATATATGTAGATGGAGTATGTACGAGTTTATAGGCCATAAAATTGTGTATGATGGCTTTTAACGATTACTTTGTATGTGTATGTTTTCGCCAGTTTTGGGGTCCCGGCGGACGCGATTTGCGGATGTTTAAGTATTTGTTGAATCTGGAGTTTTGAGATATTATTTAGCATCGGGTTAGCATTAGCAAGATATGTATGCGTATATACTATTACGTATAAATATGCCTATATAACACCAAAATACGACAATTCCATGATTGGTTCTATTTCGAAGCTTCTCTCTTCTATTTAAGTATAATATCATGAAATTTCAAAACTAGGTAAAAAGCTTCTTTTGTGTCCCAAATCGATGTGAATCCATTTTTAGTATAAAATATTCGTATACTTTGATAGGAAAAGAACGTGACAAATTGTATGAAATAATACCACAAACAATGTTGTAGTTTGTATAATCTATTACTATATATTTTTATAAATAAAATGTAGCTGTGGTTTATATGTATAGTAATTAGTACAATATACTATACAGGGAAAGCACAAAAAAGACGTGTTTCGTTGATGTTTTATACATCTTTCGGTCCTTTTACCTATCAAATATCGTTATTTGATAGTCTTACAACCATACTACTATTTTTGATAAAATCGTACTATCAGTGCATTATTCACAGTTTTCTATAAAAGTGTGTTTAGTCCACCTTAACATACATATTAAAAGTGCATTTAATGCAAAACATTTCAGATTTATAAATATGTATTGCAAGTGTTGTGTGTATGGTATTACAAAGTGACTTCCTTCAACAATTTCACTTTGGTCTATTTTCGTTTTGTTTTGTTGAAATTTGTTGCTAATAATTATTATGAGCAACTTTATTCAATTGTTATTAGTGTTATATATAATATAATACAATATAATGTAATATAATACAGTGCAGATGTTAAGGGTAATAACATATAAATTTGTTACCTATCAAATTTCTTCATCTTGCTTCCTGTTCATACTCCTTAATTGTACTTACTAGAATATAAAAAATACACAATGGAGAAAATTATCTTAAAATCCATCGATTGTTTACAAGAATCAACGATTATTGAAGTACTAAGTTTGTACTCTAAAGTTCATTTTCAAACATCGAAATATTTTTCGATGACACAAAATTCTCGGAGTAAGTTTAACTTTCCTATCTTTCAACGCATAAAGGACGAATAGAGGGGAAAAATTATTCTTTGCCACAACTTTATGTCGTATTTCTGCATAAAACCCCTTAAACAGGCCCTCCCGGGAAGTTAGAATTAGGGTTATGAGCAACTTTATTCAATTTAAATTGTTATTATGATTGTAATTATGAACTAGTGTAGAAATAGCACTACCACAGGACTAAATTGCTACTTTAACCTTAAAACCTATCGCCTGTTTTTTTTTTTTTGAAAATTGTTTTTCAATGGTTCTACCACATAGTCGATAGCAACAACACAAACATGCGCGAATACAATGATGCATCTTAAAAACAGCGACGTGATATGCATCGGGGAGGATATTAAATACTCTTCTGTTTAAAACACACAAACCAAATTTCCCTAATTCACTTCATTTCAGCAAGTATATATATTGGGATTAGGTTGAGGAAGGAGCGAGAAAAAACCCCTCAAAAATGTCAGTTGATACACCTGTGAAGATTGAAATGAAAGTGAAGAATAATATATCAGAAAATATTGCAAAAAAAGAAGTAGAAGATGATCAGAAATTTACTATGGTTTTTCCATGGTTACCTGTTCTTGTTAATTCGTTAGTTATTGGTACAAATGCTTTTGCATTGTTTCAATGCTTTCCATATGCAGGGTATATGGTTGTATGGTTAGGCAAAGCTGAAAATGTTGATTCTGCAGGTTTTTATTCTGGATTTTTGGTTTCTGGATTTATGATAGGACGGGCATCTACGTCATTATTTTGGGGAATTGCCTGTGGTTTGATAGGCAGAAAGCCAGTAATATATATCGGATGCGTTGCTATGATTGTGTTTCAACTGATGTTTGGTTTAGCCCAATCATTTGAAGTGGCATTGGCATCAAGGATATTACTTGGTGTGTTTAATGGTTTAGTTGCAACATCAAAAACGGTTGCTTCCGAACTTGTACCTAGGCATAAGCGTGACTGGCAAGCAAAATCTATGTCGTGGGTAAGTGCTGGTGTGAGTGTTGCTACTCTAGTTGGTCCATCTGTAGGCGGATGGCTGTCATCGCCTGCAGAACAATACCCAGGTACTGTTTTTGATAATGAATTTTTAAAAACCTTTCCGTATTTTTTACCAAATTTTATTGCTGCGATGTTTGCACTAACTGCACTAATTTTAACTATTTTCTTTTTGCCAGAAACGCTAGAAAAAGCAATTTTAACTGAAAATGAAATGAAAGAGAAGAGAGCAGAATCATATATGACTGCCGCATTTCATTTAGTTAAAGAAAATTTGAAATTGATTTTAAATAAACGAATTGCAATGGCAGTGTTAGGATATTGTTTTCAGAGTTTTATATCTATTTGTATGTATGAAATTTTTCCGTTATGGTTAATGGCAACAAAAGGTGAAACTGGAAAAGGAATGGAAATGTCCCTGGGTTTGATTGGTACAATTCAATCTATAAATGGCGCAGTTTTACTTGTATATCAATCAAGTATTTTTCCAAGAATCGCTAAGTTTGTACGACCAATTAATTTCTGGGCAATATCTGGTTTTTTAATGGTCCCAACAGTTATTTTTATGCCGTTTACTTCACAATTTACAAAAGGTGATGTAGTATCAGATTTTACGTGGGCAGCTATTTTACGAAGTATACAAGTCGTTCTTGATATGAGCATATTTACAAGTGCATTTCTATTAATTAACAATAGTTGCAATTCACTGGAAAGAGGTGCAGTAAATGGGCTGGCAATGACAGTAGCAAGTTTTACAAAAGCGACAGGCCCTATATTGGGTAGTGTTATATTTGCATGGAGTGTCACAAACGGGTTATCATTTCCATTATCTCATCACTTTGGATTTTTTATTGTTGCATTGTTGTACTTTGTGCAATCTATGATAGTGCTTAAATACTTTCCACAAGAATTAAATGTCATGAAAGGAGGAACAAACAAATTGGTAGTAATAAGCGGTGATGATGATAAGGATGAAATTGATACGTCTCTAGTAGATGTGGAAGAAAAGAAAGAAATGGAGTTACAATAAAAGTAAAGCTGAATAATACTTTTTTGGAGTGTTTTAATAATACTCGTATCTAGACTCATATACATCTAAAACAACTTAAGTATACATACTTTTAAAAATATTATACACCGTACAGAATAGAAGCTAAAATATATTTCTCTTTTAAAAAAATACGAAAGTACAAAAAGTATCTCTCGTGTGTTTGGTTGCTTTGTAACTTCGAAATCTTTCACATATAGGACTTCGTAGTACTTAAATTTCCAAAAGTTTTTAATGTTTGAAAAAATGAGAGAAGTAAACATGTAACGGTGAATTGTATGATAACATATACGTATGTATATAGTATGCATCATTCCACAAACGAACATATAAAACAAAACATTAAATCATAGAAGGAATACATCATGTGTTACTGTTTGAAACTCTTTACTTGCTACTGGCCTTTCAATAACTGGGTCCAACCGATTACGTACATCTTTGCATAGGTCCGAGTTCAACCAGGTATCCAACGCATCTTGATCCTCCCAACATGTTAATGCAAAATATGCATCTGGTTTATTTTTTTCTGTTAATACTTCAATACTAATGAGTCCTGGTTGGTTTACAACTTCACGTTTGATATTATCCATAACATCTTTTACTTTATGTTCATACCCTGGCGCAATATGTCTTTCACTTAAACGATATACACGGTTCAGTCTCGCAATAGTTCTTCTAAAAGCCATTTTCACCCAACTTCTTTTTCTTTCAGCTAACAAATATAATAAAATAATTCCTTTTTTTTTTTTTTGTCGTATGTATATACAAATATAAATACGTTTTTAAATCTGCAAAATGATTAACAAAGTACTATTTATACATCTGCATTACAATGTGGAAACGATGCTGTTTTTTACACGCAACAAGAGAAGGAATGTGCATTTTTTTTTATTTATTATATTATTATTATTATTATTATTATAATTATATTATTATTATTTTTTAGACTATATTATTATTATTATTATTATTAGATTATTATGCGTAATAAGCTCTCAAAATTTATCTGTTATACAGTATATTATAGTGCTATATATTGCTCTATATTATTATTTATTATATTTTAACTATTAATCATTAAATTTAAATGATTAACAGGTTTAGGACCAGGTTGTAATAGTAAAAACATATAAATGTGTTCAATCAATATTTACTACTATGTAAGGTGAAATTAAGGTATTGTACCACGTCCCGCACCAGTCAAAGACAAAATGGGGGTTTTCCTTTTTAAACACTTCAATGAGTAAGAACATAATAATAAATTTTTATGATTTATACCGGGTCTTCCAGTACCCTTTTTTATACCAGCTATCACGCCCCAAAGGTTTTTTTGACCCAGATAATGTTAAAGTAGTTGAAGTGTTCACACCGCTTCCATATACACTTCTAGATTTTAACCCTGGTACTACTGGCGATGACATCACAACGCTTTTGCTACTACCTAATGGACCTTTTCTACCATAACTGATGTTTAAGTCACTTAATACTTGATGCGTGCGTCCTGACATTTCAAGTGCAGAGGATATGGTATTGTGATAGTCATCTTCTTCGCGTTCATCTTGAGCTGTACGGATGTCTTCGTAATCGTTCCTTTTCCCTGATACATTTTGTACTTGAGCCACCATGGATGCTGCTGCTGCTGCTTGAGTTTTTAACAAGCTCAAATGTTGTTGTATCATTTCCATTTGCATGCTTTGTTCTAGACTGTTATTTGCACTGTTATTTAATAGTAAATTAGGCTGTTGTGGTACAGAGAAAATTAGACCCGGCCCTGATGTAGTTTCTGGTGCAGGAGGTGGCGCTACATTTCCACCCCTACCGCTTGTCATACCGATCCCTATACCATTATGTTTTTGATACACAATTTTTTCTGTTGCTGTCCGTAATTGACGTTTTAAATCTTCCATTTCAGATTTTGCAGAATTAACTTCTTTTTGACTTACTTCTAATGAAGCAGATGATCGTGCATATTTTCTTTCAAACTCAACCAGTTCTTTATCTCTTTGGCGTAATTGATCATTTGAATCTTTTAATTGAAATTTTAATTCATCAATTACTTGTTTATTATCTAGCATCTCTTGATCTAACCTTTTCTGCCATTCGAGTGCAGTATCCTGCGAGGCTTCATTTGCTGCACGGCGCATGGCAGTTTCAATCATTGCTTTAAATTGCACTTTACTTTTTTCCAATTTTAAAGTCAAATCTTTATTTTCGTTTTCCACACTTGTTTTATGTTTTTTCATATCTTCCAACTCACGATGCGCCTTTATTAACGTTTCTTCATTTTTACTATTCACCAATTTTCTTTGTAATTCCTCATTCTCTTCTTTCACTTGGAGTACTGTCCGTCTATGTTGAACACATTCTTCGTGGTCGGCATTTCTCAAAGATTCAACTACTGCTAAGCGTTCAACTGTTTCTTGTAATTCCCTTTTACTGGCATTTCGTTCCTCTTCTACTTCTAATAAATTATTTTTTAAGGCATTGAGTCTACTTTCCAATGTTTCTGTAGCTTTTGATGCCATGATTTTTGAATCTTGAATTTCTTTTTCTAATTTTAAACGTTTTGCATCTGCAAGTTCTATTGCTACACGATGTTTATTTTTTATTTCTAACATTTCGTCTAACATATCCTTTTTTACTCTTCGCACTTGTTCAGATTCGATGTCACTTAATTTGCTTTTCGTTTTGATTTCAAAATCATCATACTTTTCCTTTAAAGCTTCAATTTCGTTTAATTTGCTCTGTATTGTTTGTTTTAGTTCGCTAATTTGATTTTTTTGCTCATCTACTTTCGTAGTGGTACTTTTTAATTCTTCTTCAACTTCTTTTGTACGGTATATTAATGTTTCTTTTTCCGTTTTAAATTCTTGCTCCATTTTCTTATTATCATTTTGTAAATTGCGTTTAGCATTGTCACGAATTTTAACCTTTTTCTCCAACACAGTAATTTGAGATTGCAAATCACTGATATTTTTCTTGAAATCAATATTTTCTTGTATTAGCTCTTTCTTTTTATCTGTTGCACTTTTCAATAAATTATTCATTTCGTCTTTATTTCTTTCAGCTGAACGGACACTCTCTTCACCTTCCAATAATTTGTCGCGCAATTTTTTACATTCTACCTCAAAGCCATCTGCTCGCGCCTTTTCTTTTTTTAAATCAAATTGAACTGCTTCAACATTTTTTTTTTCTTCAACCAACTTATTTAAATTGTTTTTCAATTCTTTAATCGATTCATCACTGCTCTTTTCTGCCTCCTTGTTTTCAGATTTTATATTATTTACTTTAATTCTTAATTCTTCAGCTTCTTTTTTATACTCATCTGAAAATCGTTTGTGTCGTTCCAATTCAATTTGGAAGCCACTTTCGATAGACGAATTTTCTTGTTTTAATTTATTTATTTCATTTTGTAATTTTAAAATGGTTTCTGAATCGTTGTTATTTGTTTTATAATTGTTGTTGTTGTTGCTGCTATTGTTGTTGATAGTTGACGATAGTGTTGTTGTTGATTTTCCATAACTTTTATTTATATTGGCGTTGCTCTGGTTCTTATTGTTGCTATTGATACGAACAGATCCGACCATAACATTAGTTTCATCCAACTCAGTAGATGTTTCAAAATCAATGCTCTCATTTCCATCATCAATATCATCTTCGACGACAAGCTCCGCCATATCATTTTTCCATTTTGTATTTGGTGATACATCAGATTGACTAATTGAAAAGGCTTCGTTTGTAGTTACTTTTTTACTCTTTGTCGGTGATGTTGATTTGCTTGTATTTATTCGTGAAACAGACGATCCACCCAAAGCTAAGTCAAGGCTGTCACCACCAAGGGCATCATCACGACCCCAAGATGATGATGATAGTGAATTTGAAATACCAGTGTTATTTCTATTACTCCGCTTCACACGCTTTTCTTGTTGTTGCTCAGCTTTCTTTCTTTCTGCCTCTTTTTGCAACCTTTTACGTTCCGCCTCCTCCTCTTGTTGAATTCTTTTTCTCTCTGCTTCTGCCTCACGACGCTCTTTTTCTTCTTTTTGTTTTTTCAACCGCGCCTTTTCTTTTTCCCTTTCCTCTTCCTGTTCTTTTTTTGCAATCTTCTTCTTTTTCAATTTTTTCAACTCTACTTTAAATACTTTCTGATAATGTTCATCAAGAGGGTGATCCCATACACTTTCTTTAGTTTCCACATTGAAAAAATATGGCGTGCCATCATCAGTTACGCCTTGCTCCCAGTCATCTGGTAGAGGTGCTGTTAATGCTTCTTCAGCTATCCACATTAATTCAGAATGATCTGGATCGGCTGGATCCATACCTAAATAGCGTGCATGCTCTTCAACTGCTGTGCGCATAAATTCTGGATCATCAAACACTGCATCATCAGCAGCAACGTTGGTTCCCGGTGTAGCTTTGTCGATTTGTGTTTCCTCGTCCTCGTCATCATCCCAGTCATAGTCAAAATCTTCAACAACAGTATTGTCTTTATTGTTTGCGCCTTTCTTCTTCTTTTGACGCTCCTTCTTCCTTTGTATTCTTTCATTATTACGCTCACTAGTAGACATATTTGTCCATCTCTCAGCATTAGCATTGGATGTTGAAGTAACAGTTGCTTCGTCATCGTCGTATAAATCCTCACCGTCCATAAACATGTTGCTAATATTAGTGTAATATCAATACCTTCCAATTCGAACTTCAGCTGTATACGTGTGTACCTGTATAGGGATGAATTGAATAAATTAAGACGATACTTTCATTTACTAAATGGATTCATGCCTTAATCTTCTTCCTTAGTAGAAACATTTTTCTTCAACAACGAGGAACACAACACAACAATAATAAAAAAATAATTATCTATCAATAATAATAAAAAATTATTATTAATAAAAAAATTATTAATAATACCAGGTAATAATAATACAAATAATAATAATACTAAAATTATTAATAAAAAATAATATAAATAATTATAATAGTAATTATTATTGTTGAAATGTGCAAATTATAATAATAATAATAAAAAAAAAAAAAACTACGTGTACCATGTGGAAATTAAATGAGCTAACGTCTTTTAGTATAAAAACCTTAAATACAAAATATACTCCTACGTAAACTATTGCTCTCTTGAATACATGCAATACTATTAGAATAATAATATAACAACGTAGAATAAAATTAAAATACATAAATAAAAAAAAATAACTACACGTATAATTTCAAATAATAGTGAAAAATTTCTAATACACTGCTAACAATAATTTATTAATTATTATATAGTAACATTATAATACTGTAACTGTAACTACCGCACCCCTGGCACCCCCATATTGCAAAAACAATAATAATAATAATAATAAATAGTATTAGTATGTAATAAAATAATAATAATAATAAATAATAATAAATAATAATAATTTAAATTGTTGTGGCCATGTATGATGATAGTCAATCTCTCTCTCGTAGTTGCTGTGAGTAATATGACTAATCCTTTACCACATTAACAAGTACGGAAAAGAAGAATAAAAACAGACGTTGCCTGTTCGTTTGTATATATGTTTAATAACACCTACTCTTTTATTGTACTCGCATTTAAATAGGGGTATTCAGTGTTATTATAAAGGGCGTGTGGTGGTGGTAGTTTCGTATGGATTGTTATTATACACAGTGTACCTTCCTTCTTATTGTCTTTATTTCCACTCCTTGCCGTCATTTCCATTTATCATCACCGCTGTATGGCAACACCATCTTTGCTTTTGCTGACGAACATACCAATAAACCAACATTATCAGACGACACGATAACTGTTCCATTTGCAATAGATAAATATTTAACATTTACATGGACTGTTGATAAAGCTTCCACATCAAACATAAATGAAAGTGTAAAAATTACGTTTGAGTTTAATAATTATAGAGAAGCAGGTGTAGGAGACAATCTATACTTGGCAATAGGTGTAGCATCTCCATTAAATGTAGGGAAGGGAACAAACAAGATGATTAGTAAAGAATATCCCTCATATGCAGCGAAAGCTTATAGAGACGAAGTGAATATAATAAAATTAGTAACCATGGCAGTTCCACCTGGAATAAAAGTATCGAATCAAAGTGAAACAAAAGCAAGCTTTATTCGTAACAAAGAACAGGCAAAAATAACTTTAGAAGGTTATAAATTAGGCGATAATTTATTTAGGCCAACGTCACAAGATTACGTCACTATGATTTGGTCGTATGGTGAATACGGAAAGAAACATATTGAAAGAGGATTTTTTAATTTTAATTTTAGAACATTAAAAGGTGAAGATGAACTTGATTGGACTTTACTGTCTCGAAGTTTACATGGTGGTGCAATGGCAACTATTTGGGCCTTGACAACTTTGATAGGTGGCGCAATTGCAAGGTATGGGCGTTCGAACAAAAACTGGATTAAGTACCACATGGTGTTTCAACTCATTGCAACATTTTTAACATTGCCATTAACAATTTTATCTTACATAACAAAATACGAATCGCATTACAATACCACACACGGTCAATGCGGCCTGGTTTTTTCTTTATTAGCAACACTGCAAGGGACATTAGGAAGTTTTGTACACGGTGCATTTCAACACCGTGGAGGATTTCTAGGAAATCCAATTCTTATGTGGAAGCTTAGAAAATTTCATCGTGCCTTGGGAAAAGCACTTTTACTTTTTGCAACGTGTCAAATTATATTAGGGATTGATACTTTATGTAGTTGTGTTTTAAATTCATCCTATGGAATTGGATTTATTATTTACAGCGTTATAGCATGGTTATCTGTACTTGTACTTGAATATAGACACCAAATTGGTATAACAGAACAAAAAAAGTCGCATGGTAAGCATGATTACTCAACTCATTTACAATACTTAGGAAAAGAGGATTTAAGGAGAGAAAACTGGATATATATGCATTTAGTTGCTGCATGTGATGAAGCATTGCATGAGATTAATTTTAATTCCCGAGGTGCACTTATAAAATTCATGGAAAAAAATGACCCAACAGCGGCCGTACAAATGAAATATTTAGTATGTAAACATTGGCGTGGACATCGCTCTTTACGTAATGATGTCTTGTTAGATTTTTTAAAATTCATTAAAACCGATCTGTGTCCTAAAGATTCTCCTAAATATATGAATTTATGTACCTTTGTTGATGAAAGAATAGCTTTCATAATGAATAATAAAACAAATGAAGAAAACATTAAAAGTGTATTTAAATCGAATAATTGGCCTATTGGAGTTTTTATACCAAATTCACCATATAAAGAGGATGACGCTACAAATCAGGATGGTATTTCAAGACCTCGATCGATGAGTCATTTACGTGTACCAAGTAGAAAAACAATTTATTTTCACGAAGCAGAGCAAATTTTAAAAGAGATTAAAAGTAAAAATAGAATTAGTAATACGATGCATCAAAATGGTGGTGTAGTAAAGAAAGGACATGTTAAGGATCAAAGTGAGAAGGGGAAGAAGGAAAATGATCAAAAGAAGAAGCAAGGAGAAGAAATTACAACCTTAGAATTGGGAACGATTAATCCATTTTTTGGACAACAATCACATTTACCACCGAGACTGAGACTGAAAGAAGAGAAGAGGATGGGGGCGATGTGAAAATATAAAAAAATCTTTTTTAAAAATATATATCAGTATGCATACGACTTTTATGCGCGCGCATATTTTAATTTTTTATATTTTAATGTGTACATATATAATTAATTCTTTACTCATTAAGTTATAAATAATGTGTATATATATAATTGTGTTAAAGTGTAAAAAGTTATATAATTTTAGATCCCGTGATGAATACTATGCTCAATACTCAGTCTCAAGAATATTACTCTATCCTACTATAATGAAGCTCGAATGCACGGCCACAAACTAATACTCCACAAGCATGAGTAGGTTTCTATCCTTCCGTGCGCACTCGTTGAACGCGCTGGACGTCGGGTTCACTCGAGAACGGTGAGGCTGATAAAGTGATAGATCCTGTGGTGAGCAGTAACTGGTAGCTATTCGGATAAAGATCTCGAAGTGCCACAAATATAAGTCACAAGCTATGTAAAATTTTATTTAAATTAACGAGTAAGAATTAATTATATAATGTACTTGTATATATATATTTTATATATATTTTTTATTTTTTCACAAATATATCTCATAGTTTTATCTCTTTTATATAAAAATTTTATTTATAATTTAATGTGAGTAAGAATTAATTATATCTCATAGTTTTATAAAATTTTATTTTTTAACCCATACATATTTCATTTTTGGCCTTTTTTAAACTTCTATTCTAATGATAGGTTTTGATGCTCCAGTATTAGAGCGACTTTTGTTTTGCATGGTGTTAAATGGTAATGGCAATGGTGTTTTTTTCATTTTGTAATTACCAAAAGGTGAATTGCCAAACTCCTTTGATAAGCTACGCTTTATGGTAGTCAATATTGGCTCAAGATGTTTAAATGTAGACAATGAATTTTGACTTGTGCCCAATTCATAATCATGTTCATACTCATCAATACAATTCTGTTTTTTGTCATCACACTTAATTTTGTGCACGGCTTTGTCTCCATTGCTTTCAGTTTTGAAGTAACCAAACCAATCATGACATATAGACATAATATAATACATACATAATGCACTAATAAATCCAACGACGAAACAAATGAAGCATAAAAGAATTGTAGACATGTTTGTATTTTCATTCTTGGAATCGTTGCTTTTCCCCGTGTTATCATAGTTATCTTCCCTCCTGCTTAAACTATTCTCTTTTATTTTATTGCTACTACTATTTTTTCCATACATACTATTTGCAACGCCACTTGCAGATAAATTATATATATTGCTATTGATGTTATTTGTGCTGTTGTGAGGTGTTGTAACGTCCTTTTTCACCGTCACGTATTTATTAATGTATCGCGTCACATTTACATAATTTACGACAGTCTTGTTGATATAATTTATTTTGTCAATATAATTGGTTTTGTTGATGTAATTGGTTTTGTTAATGTAATTCAATATAAATTTCGTTAAAAATCTTGTTACATTGTTATATCTTGTGACATTTTTGTAACGATCTACATAGTTAATGATGCTTATGATTTTTTCCAAATAAACGGTAACATTTTTCGTTACATTAAAAATATTTGTTTTGTTTATATAATTTACAACATTCTGATACTCATTTATGTATCTAGTTTCATTTGTATATCGTGTTTTGTTGATATATTTTGTAATGTATTTATACATCAGTTTCGTTATGTTCTTATACTTATACTTTGTAATGTTTTTTGTTACATTGAAAATATTTGTTTTGTTTAGATAATTTACAAAACTGCGATACTCATTTATGTACCTAGTTTCATTTGTATATTGTGTTTTGTTGATATATTTTGTAATGTTTTTATACATCAGTTTCGTTATGTTCTTATAGTTATACCTTGTAACATTTACATAACGTATCCGATCAATGTAGTTAACTATATCAATTAATTTTTTTACATATACAGTTCGATTATGCGTAACATTGATTATATTTGTTTTATTAATATAATTGATAATGTCACGATATTGATTGATATAATTTGTCTGGTTTATTTCGCGTGTTTTGTTAACATAATTGATAACGGTTTTGTTCATATATTTAATAACATCGCAAGTCTGTGTTTCGTAATGTCTACTAGAAATTTTTAGCATGTATGCTTGGTTGGCACCATGCCCCCAGCTAGTTTCAGTTATGTATTCTACATTATTTGGATCCGGGCAAGTGTAAAACCAACAATGCCAGTAACTATTATCATTTTTATTGTATTGTTGATATCTTGTTATGTAATTGCACCTTCCAGTTTTTTCTTCCACGCACTTTTTTTTACAATTTGCAGTTGTTTGCCACAAATAATTCGATTTGTCTTTATAATCTTCTTTTACTTGAATTGCTTTGCAATCAGGCCTTTTTCCTAGTCTGGTTTTATCAACAGTCCACAACTCTTGTGCGTTCGATAACATATGTAGACTGCTTACACATATTATTACTAGTATAAATTTATGCCCATGCATAATGTTTCAAATTGTGCTGGTGCAATTGCTAGTCGAGTGGTAACTCTATGTTTATGTTTGCTGTATATTTGGATATATCGCAGTAGTAGTTGTTAATTTTTAACTATGAAGTGGTCAGTAGACTGTACTAACACGTCTGTTTTAAAGTGAATGTATGCACGCTATACGCAAAACGCGTCCATACAAATATTACACATAAACAACAACAAACAATAACACACAACAACATAAACAATAATATAAAAAATAAATAAAATAATAATAATAATAAATTATATTAAATATTATTATTACGGTATTTTTTATATTTATAATAATATTTATTATTATTGAAAATATTTGTAATTTATTGTACCGTACTATTTTTCAACAACAACACAACACAACAAAATTATACAACAATACACTATAGCCAAATAGCATTGCCATCTTTATTTTCAAAAAGATTTGCACATTGAAAACTCGCAACGTGTGATTTCACAGAAGGCGGCTATAGCGGCTCTACATTCCGCAATAGCATTAGCATCAAGTCCAACCCGGAATATATAAAGATACTCACTGCTGTGATATTTGATTAGTAATCAAATATGCAAAAACGGAGCTAATCCGTAATTTAACTAATATAATTAATAATAATGAATAATGTAATATAAATTATTTTAATTCATAGTACTACAACTTATTATTATTGTCCTCCTAATAAAATGTGTCATCTGGTCATCATCAACACAATAATAATAATAATAATAATAATAATAATAATAATAATAATAATAATAAATTTTTTTTTTTTATTATTTATTTTACCTGGTATAATATATTATTGAAGACGATTGTTTTTTTTTACTCCCCAATTTTTGCCTCCACTTACTACTCTCTAATAATCAACGAATAACAAATTAAAACCGCAATAAGTATGTACTATTACTAACATATATATATGCCCAAGGTGAGCAAAAAAATGGCATACCATGCATCGTCATTGCGGACTTCTTCGTCTTTTCAAGCGTTGCAGTTCTTGGTAATGATTTTTTTAATAATGTTTACAACTATTGCAGATAGTCGGCATATGAAGAAAAGGGGGCGTTTACCAGTTATGGGTTGGAGTGGATACAATGCATTTATGCAAAATTCAGGGCACTGCGATGTAGCCGGTGCATCTGGTTATAATGAAACAACTTTTTTAGAAACTGCAAGTGTATTGGTAAAAACTGGTCTCGCAAAGTTAGGCTATATATATATAAATGCTGATGACTGCTGGATTGCTGAAAATAGGACAAAGGAAGGGAAATTAGCTGCTGATTCTTCAAGGTTTCCACATGGCATGGAGTATCTTGCAAATGAACTTCACAAGCAAAACTTACGATTAGGATTATACGCTGCTGCATCTGTCGAAACATGTCGCCAATTCCCGGGTAGCCAAAGTTATGAAGAAGTTGATGCCGCAACGTTTTCTAGTTGGGGTGCTGACTTTGTGAAACTAGATAGCTGTGGTGGGGTTTTACCAAATGGAAAAGAGTCGTGGGTAAATCAATATTCTCGTTGGGCAGCAGCGTTAACAAAGTCTGGAAGGGACATTGTATTCTCGTGTTCTTGGGCAGTTTATTTTACTATATGCGCAGCAAAATATCCAAGAGATGAATGGGTAAAAGAATGTGGTGCAATTCCATGGGAAAATAATACTATAGCTAATATTTGCAACATGTGGAGATATGGAGCTGATTTAAGACCAGTTTGGACAATGGACAATACGCGATTTCCAAACCCAGGCTCTGGCAATGGCGGTGTCGGCGATGTTATTGAATACGCAAGTACAGTCTTTGCTAATACATACCGTTCAATTGAAGGCCCCGGTGCATTAAACGATCCCGATTTTCTAGTAGTAGGATGCCCTACTGATCGTCCCTGCGAAACAACTAGTGGTGGTGGAAAAACTGTTCTGCCGCTGACTGATGTAGAGCAAAGGACACAAATGTCAATTTGGTGCATTTGGGGGGCACCTTTGATCATAGGTTCGGACATACGTAATTTAAGCAAGTATGCATTGGAAACTCTTTCGAATAAACATGCTATCAATATAAACCAAGACTCATTAGTTGCTACACCAAAGTTGCTTCTTAAAGATTTGAATGGACGTCAAATATGGTCACGTGAGCTGGAAAATGGTGATGTAGCAGTAGCATTACTTAATACAGGTGCCGAAAGTCAAATCATAAAATTATCTATTCAAGATATTGTATGCATTGGATGCAAACCAGTTGTCAGAGGAATTGATGTTTGGAATACTGGAAAAGGACCAACAATTTATCAGGATAACATTGCATTCATGGTGCATTCTCATGCAACAATTTTATTGAGATTGAGTATGATGAAGGAGGAGGCAGAGATGGTAAAAATGTTTCATAGCAATAGTAATAAAATTGGACTAGTACTTGCATTATACAATGCTAATGTGACAACTGACTGGAAGATCGTTGCTGATGCCGCATCAAGAATTCCAATACGTGCAATTGTGCCTGTGAAAGGAGTAAGTCCCCCAGATCCAGGGTGGCACCCAACATATCCTAGCGATGAATTATATCGCAATGGTGTCAATATGTTGAAAAACTCAAAAGTAGAAGTTTATGCATACACACATTTGCGAAACTTATCAAAACCATGTTGTGAATGTTGTGGTAATCTAACTCAATTTTCAGAATGGATTAAGATTATTAAATCAAAAGCTGATTTTGATGGTATAATGATGGATGTGAGTTCAAACACTTGCAACTCTTCTTTTTCACTTGTTCTTTCTATCTACATGTATTTCCTTAATGCCAATTCTAACGAACCCTTTACATATATACTACGGCCTTTACAGAATTTAGATGCTCCATGGTCAGCACCAAATGAAACTCCAAATGGTTTAAACGAAATGTACATACCAGCTGCGAATATGGTTCGCGCCAATAACTTAGGTGTCTGGCAAAATGGTCCACACATTTCAAAAGATGGAAAAATCGAAGCAAATGCGTCCGCATGGAAAAAGTATATTGAATTGAGTGACTTTACAACATTGTTTGAAATGCCATTAACAAAATGGATAAATTACAAAGAGGTAAATTTTTCAAAAACATTAGACTGGCCTAGCTCAAAGTTAGGTGGCTATGTATTGAATATACCAGATAATCCTTCTGCATCGAAAAAAGATATTGAAATCGCATTACGTCTAGCTATTCAACGCGGTTTAAAATGGTTATACCCAACAATAGCATGTCAGCATAGAACCGGAAGTTGTACATACGCGACGTTACCAACGTATTTTACTGAGCTTGTCAGTGCAATCGAGGAGGCAAATAAAAAAATAAAAAGTTAAAAAAGTTTTTTTACGAAGTATCTCATATAATTAATTCTTACTCATTTATATATAAATACCAAGTAATAGTATCTTACTCATTAAATTTAAAATAAAATTTTATATCTGTGATTAAAATAAATAAAGTGATATGTAAAAATAAATATATACCCCCTGTAAATGATATCATATTTTATACGTATAATATTTTAATACAAGTTTACTATGGACGTAGATCTAGTCGAATTAGATAATATCATAGTAAACTTATATATATTTATGATATCAAAAATATATTAGTCTTTTTTAAAAGCTTTTAAAGTTAAAGTGCAAAGCCGTATGCACATAAATAGTGTTGTCTTTCATACGAAACGATAAATTTATGATAAGTACAAGCATATTTTTAATTTTTGAGAAAAAGATTACAAGGCATAAGAATATAGACAACCATCCCAACCGCCAGTCAGCAATATATTACTTTGTTTATTCCATTTTATAGCCCTAACATAATCTGTATGATCATTTAATTGATAATTTGATGTTATGTTGATCCGATACGGAGATGCCATATTTTGTACATTGGCAAACATTAAATCATCATCATCGTCATTGTTTATACTATACTCTAATTCCTTGTCAACATCCATATTACCACTTATTATTGAACACGTACTATCATCGGAGCCTATTACATAATTTAATTGTTTATTTTTTTCGCTAAAAAATGATATTATGGAATTAATATTTCCTTTTCTTTTATCCATCCCATACAAAGCTTTAAATGGATACCTTATGTCATACATAAAAGCCTGGCCATCACCATCACCCAAAACTACTATGTTTTCACTAATATCACTATTCCAATTTACTGCATTTACATTTGCATCTGCTTTAAAGCAGGTTGCAGGTTCCGAAGCACGCAAATCCCATATAAAAGCACAGTTATCAAGCCCACCGGACAAACAAAGATTCCCCATGTTACTATCATTTACTGTACTATTACCGCTGCAACATGTAACGCACGTTACTGGCCCAGCATGTCCTTGGAATTGGCGCACAAGCCTATTTTCAGTCCAAAATTTTACAGAAAAATCATTGCTGGATGAATAAAATGATAACGGGCGACTTTTACATGCGCATAAGCATGACACAACTCTTTCGTGGGCAGCAAAATGTTTAATGTAAGATAAGTTACTGCCATTATCCTCACAGTTCCAAATGTATATATCCCCTGAGTCGCTTGCCGTAAGCAAAAGTTCAGGAGCCTTTGATTTAAGTGTTTTTAAAAATATGACAGATGCTGAATTTCCACCAATCAAGTCAACAGATTCTATTTCACTATACACACGCTCTGCGTTTGCTCTAAATACTTTGAGTTTCCCGCTCCACGTATCTGCAAATATATTAGACAAAGATACAGCTAATAATTGGGATGTTTCACTTAGATAAATAGAGTCAATTTGCGAATTTGGCTCATTTATAATTGTCGTCCTACGGTTTTCAACTAATACCGATGCCATTTTTTGGCCGCTTGTTAGTTTTATAGGCGTTTGATCTTGGATAATAATTATTATACAATTCAACGGCGTATGAGAGAGAGCGAGATAGAGAGAAACAGAAATATAAGGCTCTGTACATGCAATATATGTGGTGGTACTGATAATTAATTATACTTATCATAGGGATACTACTAAAACTCGATCATTTTAATAATTTTTGCACTATACACTATATACAATAATTTATTAATGAATTTTTTTTTTTATGAAAAAAAGTATAGGACCATTAGTATACTATAAGACTGTACTGATTTTTTTTTCATTTAGATTTTATTAATAATATTTTTTATTACTCACAATAACTCCACTTTCAAAGTCTCTGGATTCCATTTATATCGTTTCCCATCTTCTGAAACACTGCTAACACCGTCAGCACTAGCAACGTTGCCGCATATACAGCCGCAGTCATAACAGCATAACCAATTAAAGTAGTCACCGTATGACATTTGTTTCAGCATTAAAGTTTCAGCAGATGGTTCTTCATTAATAACAAGATGCCATGGTTTAGCACTTGCAATATTTTTTTCTTCACGTTTGAAATTATCAAAGTCTTTGTACAAACATCCATTAGCCTTTAATTCATCCATCCATCTTCCCATAACCTGTTCCACAGTGTAGGGTAACTTCGATGCGTTGTAATTAATTAAGCAAGATATCAAAAATCCAGTTTGGACTTCAACTAAGCATGATATTTGTGGACATTCTTTACCACCCCAATTTTGGTGGTGTCTTTCTCCATCATCTTTCCACACATTTTTCCACATGGTGCCGTCAACAGATCCCACAGTATCAGTTGATATAATTGTTTTTGTTCGTATGTACTTTGAAAACGGCTTCATTTTTAGTTTTAAATTCATTATTTTTCGTATCGATCTTGCATTTAGTGTCAAACTTATTAAATGATCCATATATTTCATCAGTAACATAGAAAGTACGAGAAACCATATAATATTTATTGCAAACCACACACCTGGTGCACTGTACAAAGGTCTTGCCCATAATAATATCCAATGCACACCACCGCCGCCAGCATCAACCCCTTCATATCCTAGTGTATCATCACCATCAATCCTATCTATTAAATCAAAAATCATATTACCTGCAAAAATAATATTCATAACATTATTTGCGATTGCTGCTCTTGCATCCGACGCCGTTGCAGCAACTAAACCCTGAAAATTGACATCTATACCTCTAACAGTAACGTCTAACAAACGTTTGTTAATGGACGTACCCTGTAACCTTAAAATTTCTAATTTTCCCTCGGCACCTTCAACTAGTTTTCTCAAATCTTTTACACGCAATTTTAAATCACCCAAATGATGTTCAATATGTAATGCATTTTCTACTAATTTTAAATGTGAAGATGTTTTTGGTCGTTCTGGCAATGCAGTGTGTTTCAAACTATCTTCCAAATAACCTAGCAGTTCCATCATCTGGATAATACATTTGCTTGCATCTGACAATTTTGATCGGAAGGCATCAACTTTATGCGGATCGGTTTGGTATTCCGCAATTAAATTTCGAATAACGTTAATTTCATTATCTAATATAAACATTCGTATGAAATATGCACGTAAAAAAACTTCTTTCCCCATAATATACACCAAATCGATTAACATTTCATTCGCCTCAGTAGCATGCGGGCCTGCATACACAATGCCTTCTCTACCTAGGATTAGGGTATCAACACCACCGACATGATCACCATGTATAACATCGCCAACAACTTGTTTTATTTCATACTCCCTATCGCTACGGTCCATAAACTTCGTGCCACTCAATGCTGGAGTAATACCATCACACATCAATAAATTAAATTTTGGTCTATTTTCAGCATCACCACAATAAACGGTGTCTAATAAATCTTTTTGATGCTGCGATATGATATCGTCCATAATTTCACTACTATCTTGGTGAATATCAACCATAACACGACTTAAATCATCGACACTTATATCATCGGCTTGTCTCTCTTGAATTGCTTCAAGAAACATGCCATAAACAATTGTACCATCCATGTCTAAATGCATACCAAACTCTTCAATTTGAATTATACCGTCATCATTTGGATAGTTAATTTCGGCCTCAAAATTTATGAAGCGTACGAAATCAAAGTCTAAAATTTTTACTGATGTTAGTCCAGGAGGAACATCAAAATTTGTACTCGTTGGATCCTCATCAACTTTGTTTGTAAAAAAACCACCTTGATTGCGATCTAATGCACCAAGACGTTCGTTTAATGCAACAATTTGATTCGCACCAAATGGTATCCATTCAGCAATCATGGCATGTACATTTTTTAATGTAACCGCTTCGCTAGTTTCTACATTAATGTTATCTCCAGCCCCAGCAATTTCATGTGCTCGATGTTTATTTGAATTATTTGGCCTATCATTTTCTCTTAAACAAGCTGGTAAATATGGGCTACTAACATAGGAAATATCTTCACATTCAGTCATTTCACTTTGAGCATTGAATCCCCCGTCGGTTTCCATAGTAAAGACGCATTCTTCACTATCAAAATGTATTCGGCGCGGACCACCGTCTAAACCAGATGGATATACTAACTCATGCACGGGACCCTTAACATCATCACCCATCTGCTCCACTAATGCCAGGCCAAACAAACTGCATTGGTATGAAGTCACGGGCTGCCCATCTTCTGTCATTAGTTTTAAACCATTTAATAATTTTTTTTCACGTAAGTCATCTACAAATGCTTTACCCTCTTGACTAACATTGGCCCAAACACGCCTTGAACGACCATCTTGTGATACCAAAATGGGACAAGGGGCGTAGTCCGGATCTTCAAATACCCCACTAACAATACCTTCATACATTAAAACCAGAAGTGGCAGAGATCGAATCCACCCTTCCTCACCACCAACACCAACCGCTGGTTTTGCAAAAATTGATATTAAATATAATATTTTAGAGTGGTCTAGCGACCATTCCATTTTTTCACCAATGTGTAAATCCTCGTTATCGTCATCTTCACGGAACTGAGGTGGAACAAAATATTCTAATGGGGGTGCAGATGACTCTTCATCACCATCTGACATGATTCAGCACCTGTGTTCGGCTTCTTATTTTGGTTTTAGAATATGCATATACCTACATTTACGAACAGTCAACAGGTACGATAACATGCGTCACTTTCCACAACAAATTAAAAGCAAAACAAAACAAAAAGGTACATCATCTTTTTGTATTATTGTTATTACTATTATTATTATTAATTAATTTTTTATAAGTAGTAATAATAAGTTTTTTTATATGTTTTTTCCTTCCTAAACTTCCTGAAACACACAACAGTAATATTTCTGTGGGAAAGTCTGTCGTCATTAAGGTTTCTTACACAGCAATAAGGTGTTTCAATGGTGTTCCAAGCGCGTGGGAATCACAATTAAGGTTTGACAATGCTACTCGCATGTTAAATGGTCAAATTTACAAAATATTATGTATATATATTATTTTTTTCCATCTCCAGATGTAAGCGATCATCTTAAGAGTAAAGCACCTCATCCCATCCCGCACTGAGAAGTTAAGTCTCTTCAAGCATGGTTAGTACTGTCGTGGGGGACCAGACGGGAAGTCCATGTATTGCTTACCTTTTTGCCTTTTATATTATTTATTTATTTAAGCCTTCCTTTTCTTTTTTATTATATTTTTTTTTATTTATTTATTATTATTGTCCATCGATTGCCAGATTGCGATGAATAATGATTTAGATTACCTGTTTTGCCTTTGGATAACCATTATATTATTAATTATTATTATTACTACTAATAATTATTTATTATAATAATAATAAATATCATATTATATTATATATATTATCCTTTATTATGTAGTAAAATAATATATTAATTATTGTAGTAGGGCACAAGGATGGTGTGTATCTTCACCAAGAATTACACGAATCCAAACGATATATAACCTAATCCATATTTATTGTTAATATATATATATATATATATTCAGACAAATACACATAAACCTAGCATTTAATATAAGAATGACAGACTCTATACGTTCTCTTGGAGGAAAACTAAAGACAGATGTAGATGGACAACTGTCTCAAGACATACAGTTGTTGAATAAATTTTCAGAGGGGGACTTAAAAACCTATGTATCAACTATTGTCACTTGGATTATTGCACCTGGTAATTCCAACTTAATGGAAAGCATAGGTAATTTTGTCAAAGATAGTGGAGTTAGCGGCAAGGTTGTTAAAGCAACGACACGTGGCTTGTTAATTTTACTGAAAGGAACGTTGAGATACAATGTATCACCAAAGCAATTAGGTACTGATTTAGAGCTTCTAGGCTTAGCAAGTGAGCGTAAAATAGCTATCTCCCAAATTTGGAAAAATAATTATGCCAATTTATCGAGAGCGGCCATAACAAAAACATTAAGTATGAACGAACTGGTGAATATGGAATGGAAATTTGGGGTAACAGCGTCAAGCAACGAATTAGAAAGTGTTGGAAACACATTTTTACAGTTAAAGTTAGTCATTAATAAAGGAGGCAGTGGTGCAAAAGATGAGGATGGTAAAAGTAGTAGTAGCGCAAATGATAAAGAAGTAATTTACATGGAATTAACATTACCACAGTTTTATAATTTTTTGGCAGAAATGGAAAAGGCAAAAGCAACAGTAGATTATTTTATGGGCTAAAGCAAAGACATCTCTATACAACGGTTTGTACGGTTTATATAATATATATATATATATTTGCCGCGTAAATATTCAGTGAGTATGATTATAAAAAAAATAATTAACACTTTATTTAATAGCACAATACAAAATATCAAAAAAAAAATATTTTTTTTATAATTTTAAATATATATATTTTTTTTATCATAAACTTTATATGATTACATAATTATACAACTTTACAAACAGTCTACAACGTGTGTTAATAATCTATTGAAACAGATACCACATTCTTCCCCTCCTAATTTCGTATTATATCTTTTCACCAACTTCAAACCGTCGACTTTTATTTTGCCGCTACACAAATCTTCATATTTATCTTTTAACTTCAACGCAGTTACAAAATAATCCTTTTTTGATAAGCCAGAGCACGAACCATGTTTGTTCCATTCATGAGACCAAAATTGCTCGTCAGTTTTTGATTTAATACACGTTGGCCAATTGTTAATTAATTTTTTTTTGTCAAAATCATATCCAAATCCAACCTTGAAATTAAAGTCTGTTTCTAATGAAACTTTACTAGGTTTACCAATAATTTTACATTTTTGTTCCCATTGTGGCCATAATCCATGAATTGTCCACTCATTAGCACTTTTAGTACAACCTTTGATATTCTGCAAGCGCAATTGAAAACAATCCCTTCCTCGTTTACAGTGTACATCTTTATCATACGGTAAAGTAGTATCAAGGTGATCAATATTGCATTTACATAAGGGTGGATTACAACAAGGATAAATTTGATTGAAGAAATTTTTCATTGTAAATATATCCAATTGATTGTCAATAGTGTTTCGATTTGGCATGGTTAACTTATGTTTTGCAACGGCTTGGTTTATCTTTCCTAACACATTATCATACTCGGGAAAGTTATCGGGTGATAAAATATGATTTTCACCAGGATCATTAATCAAGTCATATAGTAAAGGTGGATCATGCGTCATGACTGCACCACCATCACATCCACAAATTGATTCTTTTGGGCATGAATTTAAACCGTCTTCCCAAACAGCTGATTCCCAGTGTACCTTGTAACGGTTACCGAGCCGCGCAGCACCAAGTTCTTCACCACAATAATGTAAAAACAATCTTTGATCATACATACTTTTTGTTTTTGGTGAACCAAATAATATAGG
>JACKZZ010008239.1_pt1 | contig 34461 bp, 15 predicted proteins | sample 8027871 | NCBI WGS metagenome assembly JACKZZ01 (sample SAMN15724774, study PRJNA655200) | protist metagenome | isolation source: fluorescence activated cell sorting (FACS) single amplified genomes of... | place: USA: West Boothbay Harbor, Gulf of Maine | collected 2000-07-19
GTGAGCATGGTAGGGTGAGGTATAAATGCAAGGAATGCCGTCAATCTTCTGATTATATTGATTGGATCGAAATAAAAGCGTCTCACACCCTACTCTCTGCCGTGATGGTCCCAGAGTCACGCTTTGTACAATGTAATCTATGCCTGAGCATGTTGTTGAGTGTATGTATTGTATACCTATGTTCTATTTATTTACAATCAATATCAAACAAATATATCATGCTCCCGATACAGATAACAGAAGTGAACACAGGAAAATAAGAAGGAACACATACACTATTTACAAAACAAATATTTAATCAAATCACTGCTCAACTCAAACTCAGAGTTCTATGTCATATATTCATCACATTTTTAAAGGAAATCTTCCATTAGGACCTACTATAACATTGACTTTACCTACATGATTAATTTGTAATGCACCGCTTTTCGGAACCCAGGATTCGCCGTCTACTTGTGCTACTAGAGAGGATGATGGTTTGAGTATAGTAAGCTTAATAGTCTTACCTTGACCTAAACGCCATGAATGCCTAAAACCTAATTTTGCTGATAATAGATGGGGCACACCTTCTGTTCCTACAACTTCTAGCAATCCATCATCATTGGAAGGATGAGAATATTTCTGAAGTTCTCCTTCAACACTTGGTTGTCCACATCCAAAAAAATCTACACCATCCGAAGAACCATGGCAATTAAATACTTGCACTGAACGTAATTTTGATGGTAATGGTATTGAAACACCATCAATTTCTAGCGTAACTCTGCCCATAATCGATGGTGGTGGAGAAAGCAATGTCTTGACACCCAGATAAGCATAACCTGTTTTATTCACCAACATGGAACTAAATAATTGTGGACGAGCTTTACGCCATATTGAAAATTGATGAGAAATATCAGCATCAAAACCAATACTACAAAAGCATAACATTGGACGAATGAAGTTAGGTTCTTCTTCAATATTGGCAGACTCCCAACCATCCACAACCCATCTATCAACAGTTTCCACTTTAGCTTGAACAGCTGATTCAATGATACGTTCAATTACTGGTCGTGGCGCACTTAATCGTTTTGTATTACCACAAATCGAAGGTATTGTTGAAATTGAGCTATTATTTGAACTACCATCACCCCATCCAAGGCATCGACTTAATTCATTGCCAGTTCCCAATGGAAATAATACCATCGGTGGCACTGATATGCCTGTATTTGCTAGCATTTCCTCCATTGTGCTAAGTGCCCAACTGACTGTGCCATCACCACCAGCGACTATTAATCTAATTTCAGACACAGAAGATTGAAAATTCCAAAGTTTGAGCTTCTCAACTAATGCTGTAGTCTTTGTCGAATCATTGGTGCTACCAAGCCGTACGATGGCAACTTCTTCAACAAATCGTGATCCAAACCAATCAGCAAGTTCAGTACCTTGATTAGATCCACTTGCAGGATTTACACAAAGTACAAAGCGTGCACCACCATGATCATAGAAAAATGGTGGTAATGGTGATGGAAGACAAGGAAGATTAGAACAGCATGACGGGATATGTTCATGCCACTTGGTATTTGGAGACAAAACCTGATCATATTTTTTCACCAACGGGTTTCTATCTTCAGCATCGGCGAACCTTTCCTCGACATCCATTGTAAAAAAAAGATTAGGGGATCAGAGTGATTGGAAGCGGAGAGCAATGCTGGTGCTTTCTCCCACTTATAACATAAATTTCTGCAGGAATAAATTACCTCCAAACAACAATATGAAGCCTGATACCCTACACTTTTCTGCTAGTAGAGAACGAAGCACATTGCTCTGGAGTCGGGACTCTGACGTGCGCACTACTACTGCGTGCGCATTCACAGAGCTATATCTAGTAGTAAGTAGCAACAGTGACTAGGAGTGGATCAAAATATAACTAATCTATTAGGGCGAATTTTAGTGCAACGCAGTGCTTATAGCTAATTATAAGGCTGGTTTTCGAATTCGTACAAAGAGTAGTGCCTATCTGCCAATTGAACACTACAGTCAAAACAAATCTAATGGTGGACAACTTTGATGATAATGCACCCCCACCACGCAATAATTCTGCTTTGTGGAAGAAGACTCGAGCTGGAAACTTATCATTTAGTAGTGAAAACTTGAGCAATCTCTCTGGGGAAGCGGGTTATATTGCGCAAGAAGCACGACAAAAGAATACTAGTTATAGTAACAGCCAACTAACAACAGCACCAGACCATCCTAGTGATGATAACACTTACGAATTAGACCGATTATCATCTGCTCGAGGTCCATTAGCAGCAGAAGTCAGACGTGAAATAGATCAAGTTAAAATGGATTACTTTTTCTTCGGCTTAACATCAGGAGCATCATTACAAATGTTTTTTGTTGCATTTTCTATCATGTATATTAGTAGTGGAGTTGATACTGGTCCACTTAATGAACTCAGTAAAGAATATTATCCAATATTTAGAATGATATTTTTCATAATATGGTTTTTTACACTCTACGGGTGTGTTCTATTCATATTGAAGCGATTTAATGTTGATTATTTTACGATATTAGATCTTACAGAACATCATACATATAATTATGTCATACGTGGTGCAGCATCATTAGCATATATAGTTTTTACATGCTTTGTATTATATGTCTTGACCATCAGTGATTTATTGAGTAGTATACTCACAGTGGAGAAGCATTTTTGGCCGTTTCTTGCAATTGCATTACCATGCATTATTTTCTTCTGGCCCTTTGATTCAATGACTCATTCATGTTATGGTGTGCATAATAATGGATATAAACAACGTATTAATTTTATGAAACAAATAGGATCTATTCTAGTATCTCCATTTACGCAACCGACACCGTTACGCTGCATTATGGCAGATGTCATGTGCTCTATGCCGAAAGTATTCAATGATATGTTATATACATTTTATATATATTATACATGGGATCATGATGTTGACGTACAAAGCGTACCACAAACTGAAGGATATTTCTTATTATGTACCTATTTAGCAATTTTACCGTACTCCATACGCATGCTTCAAGTTCTTCGCATTGTTTATGATAATCCAAAATCATGTAGTAAAAATTATTTTAATTTTATAAAATATTCTTTATCAGTTTCTGTAACATTATTAAATGTGATGCAAAAGAATACTACAATTGATCGTGAAGATATGTTGTGGTGGAGAAAAGCTTGGCAATGTGTCGCACTTTGCACAACCTGCATGTCATACTACTCAGATGTTGCGGAAAGTTGGGGATTATTTCAAAAGAATAGTAAACATTTATTTTTACGTGATGTATTAATATTTCCACAATGGTCATATTATTGCGCTATGATATTGAATTTCTTGTTTAGAATATGTTGGGCTATCAATATATCACCTGGACAGCCTTATGTAGCACAGAATTTTGTTTTAGTTATTGGTTGTACAGAATTATTAAGAAGAAATATATGGCTTATATTTAAAATTGAAAATATGTCATTGATTGTACCATCGAATGGTAGTGCTATAAATAACAACAAAAACAATCCATCATGTAGGATTCTGCAACATATAGGTAATGGTAGTAAAACCAGTATCATGGATGGTATCAATACCAACTATGGATCTATGGAAATGTCCCCAATGACGACATCAACTAGATGTGCTATCGATAAGAATCAACCTTATAAAGTATCATTTGATGATATACAAAATATGCAACCATCAGTACCAACTGACAAGGTGTATACTACAATACCTCAAAATTTGTAGGTAAATAAATGTATGAGTAAAAATTTGTATATGTCATGTTGCGTGAGTGAATATATAATCTACTTGAAATAGAGAAGGCTTTTTAATATTATGTACATACTATGTAAGCTCGATGTTAACAACACAAGTCTTTCTTTCACTATTCATTGATTTCAATTTCCCTAAAGAATAAATTTACCACTTAAGTTGCTTCAAAAAAGCATAGATGACTGTTTCTGAGCTTTTTGTTTCCAACTAGGTAACTTATACCATTCGTCCTTACTCATTTGAAAAACATTTTGAAATTCTTTATCAGTTAAATAATATTCCATTTTTTTACGATCTATGTCACTAAAATCTTGAAAGAATTGTCTGCGTAAAAGTTCCTTATATGAATACATGCACTCTGATTGTGCATTTTTACCATTAGATTCTTCTTTTTCTAATGTTAAGAAACTAACACGATCCATACTTAAAGTAAAAGCAAATTTTCTAGCTGTTTCCAATTCTACTGCAGTATATTTCACACCTTTAATTTCTGCACCATTTTCATATAACTTTACATCAGGATGTAAATGCTCATCTGCAGATACACCATCACGTTGAGCAGGTGCTAAGGCACGTGGCGGTGGAGTCAATATACCACCAGCAGGTGAATTTGATACACGGGAAGGGGAAAACATGTCATGCGCTCTACCACTACTCCTTCTCACAATTGGTGTGGTATCTCCATTCTTTTTACCTGAAAATGCACCTAATAAACTAGCAACAGTACCCTCTTCAGCTAATTCTTCTTTAAGCATACCACCAGGAATTAAAGTGCCACCAGGAGTTGTTCCTGATGCTGACGCACGTCTTTCGTTTTTTACAGGAACAGGTGAACTAAATTGATCAGTTTCTTTCTGTTTTTCTGCTGTTTTTGTAACTGATACTTCTTCAACAGGAGTATCCCCCCATCCCGAAAACGGCTTTACAGTTTCAACAGGTATACTACTATTTGGTTGATCTAGTGCACTTTCTTCCATATCACCAAGCGCAGCTACTTCCCATGATTCCATAACTGCTCTATGCCGAATTTCGCGGACATCATCGTTATCCAGTCCTAATGATGTCATAACAAGTTTAATTTCAGCACGTTGTTTTCTTTCTTTTTCACTTAATTCTTCAACAACTTCTTCAGCTGCTGCTTTCTGTTCTGCAGCAATACGTGCTTCAATTTCGACTTGAGTAAGAACTTTAGCACCTGATTTATGCATACTTTTTCTAGCCTCACTACGACGTCGATCACGTTTAATAAGCGGAACTGATGTTACTGATGTTCTTTTTACTATAGATGATTTTCTTGCTATTGGTTCTGCAGCTTCTGTTTCTACTTTTGGCTCAGTCACTGTCGCATTTTCAACTGCTGGCTTTGCACCTATTGCTGGCTTTGCACCTATTGCTGGCTTTGCGCCTATTGCTGGCTTCGCGGAACCAGCAGAAGCTCCACGCCCTGCACCTCCACGCCCTGCACCTCCACGTCCTGCACCTCCACTAGGCGTACTTAATGCACCAGCTCCACCTGCATTGAAACAACTTGAGCGCAATGTTTCATTTCTAGACTTAAATGCGTCTTCAACACGTGATCGATCATCCTCAAATCTAAATAAATCAACAAATGCTTGTGGCATAGCTTGAGGATCTGTAATACGCGGACATAGACTTTCTATAAAAGTAATACGTGTTTTTAATGATTCCGTTATCATACAAAGTTCCATCAATTGTTGAGAGTTAAATAAATATGCACGTTTCTCTTGATTCAAATATTTTATACGAGCTTTGTTATCTGTCATTGCCTTGAGCATATCAAGAATATCACGATATTGACTCGGTTTAATAACATGTGAGCCAGCAATTGATTCAATCTCTGCAGATGCATCATCATCATCGCCTCCACCAGTCAAAGGATTGCCACCAAGAGCGCTAATTTTGGATAAGCGCCGAACCGACATTACCTTTCACTAAACCGGACGAACTATGCACGCTTAACGTCTATACAGACTACTAATTTGCTACAAATATCTCCGAAATCAAATTTCACTGTTATAAGTAGAACTCGTGTAGATTCTCTGTCCAATGATCCTATGTTTAAGAGTTTTCTCCTCGACAACAAAGGCGTCGCCGGTCGGACGGTGGGAAATGTCCCGAAACACCTTCTCTGCAAATTTGGTAGAATAATTTTATTATTTATATTTTATTACATTAGTGCACAATACTTAACCCAAATATATAAGAAAATTTACTGGTTATTTTTGGTAACAATCAGAATAGTAGTCAGCAAATTTAATAATTGCCTCCTTAATTTCGTGAGAATGAGTTTTCACCTTGGTTAAACATATTCCAACCTTATCATCTTCACACAATCCTCGCATCCAATTTGCTAAGTAAATTATATGATCCCTCAATATAGATGTGGCCACGGAAATCTCGCCAATACTATCACTACTACTATGTTGATTATTCATAAGAGCAGCTTCTCTCAATCCAGCACAATCAAGTGAATGAAATAGTTTATTGTTATATTTATCTAAATAATAGCATATAAAATCATATACTATGAATGAATCAGAAATATACCCATCATTTATTGTTGTTGCATCATTCTTTTTTTCTCGTTCTAATTTCAAAATTTTTATGAAGAAGTTGACAACATCGATTTCAAAATGTTCATTCTGTTCATGTCTAATATATTGACTACATTGATATTTTACCCAATCAAGACGTGATAGTAGTGATGCTGATATATATGTGCCTTTTACATCACTAGATTGATGCGAGTTAACAGCATCAATAGATGTGACGGTAGCTGAACGAACTTTAGTCACGGTAAGCATATCATACAAAGATACAGAGTCGTCATGCTGACTACGCACAATTGCTTTTGTGGCCTCATATTGACATCGTGATATACAATCAGGTGGGTCATTATAATCACCAAATTTTTGAGCACATTCATTAAATAATCTCTGTAAATATGGTAAAGAATTTTGACAAAGAAGGCCACAAGTTAAATGAACTTGTTTTTTTGAAGCCATAAATATTGTATTGTATGATAATAATGATATACATATCATTTTAAAGAAACCTAATGAAATTACATATTTTGCATTATCAGCAGACGTAACGCTTTCAATAGCATGATTCAATAAAATTTTTTCTAATTCTTCTATTTCTGTTTCATTATATTCCATTCCATTTTGGAAATTAGTAGTATCAATATTTGTATTTGTGGAGTTATTGGTCTTACTACTGACTAAAACTGGGGATTTGCAATAATGTTCACTATTAATAATCAGTGATAAACATAGTTTTGGGGTTAAGTCAACAAGCTTCTTCTGAGGTACTTCAACGAGAATTGTTGATTTTTTCCATTTTGTAACGTTCCTTCCTGACGTTGATTGTCTACCATCATTCCTATCTTTCAATGGTGCTACTGCTTTCATTATTGTATTGTCATTTTCATAAATATTACTTATAAATTTATCAGTAAAATTTCTATTTATAGTGTTTTGAAGAGGCTGTAAAAAAAGATTATCGCGATCGAAGGAGGACAAAAATCCGTTTATTTTAGCATTACCGCTTATTTTTTCATGCAGTAAGCTCAATGACATAGATTCTCCTGTAGTAGATGAGCGATAAACATCATTTACAATATCAGCGACTTCTCTCAAAACAACCGCTTTCATACAATCACATCGGCACAATAGGCGGGTCAATCCCAAAGCAATGCACTCACTTGCTAATAAAAATTCTGATTTATTCACATTAAAGTTTGGTGGCGGTGGTATATTTGTGTAAGTAGAGCCTTCACCATAACTACTACTAGATCCCGTAGTGGGTATATATTTGAACTGACATATGCTTATTATAGCATCAAATTTATCATCTATGCTGTCATTATTCGGGTCGCATAACAAGTAGAGTACAGCAAATATTTGTAATATTGGAATTCCATCGGATCGTTTCATTCTACTATACCCACTTCCATCAATCATAGCATCATATAAAGAAGTAACATTATCTCTGTCTTCTTCTTCATATAATGCACTAAAAATTCTGAAAAAAGTTTCCTCTTCACAGCGTTGCACATTCACTCCAATTTGACTAGTATACATAGAAAATGCATTAGAAAGGTTGTGTCGATTAAGAGATTCCAACTGATGTACTAGCTCTACATCCAAACTGGACAGACATTTGCTGAAGGAACTGCTTCCCATGGATTAATTAGTTTGTAAAGTTGATGTTACTATTTGGGTATTTGAGAACAATGAAATTTAAATGTGATCAACTAGTTTACTTAATTCGCAGTTTTTAAATCCCAAATTATACCAAAAGTGTTCTTTTTCCCTCCAGATCTCGGAAAATGCATTCGTTTAATTTCCGGGTACACGACCTCGAAAAAGTTTTTTTGCACCAAAAAAGCAACTTATTATATATATATAAAAAGCAACTTACGAACGAGACCATTTTCAGAAGTGTTTTGAAATTTTTATAATACTATCTTTTCTTTATAATAATAAAACATCAACTACATAAAATTATAAATTATGGATTATGGGATACTTACACAACAGTAAGACAGTCTGCACTGGGTACACTACCACTACTCTGACCCTTAACACCACCCTGGGGACAATAATATTTCTCTCCCCATGGTTTTGTACGTTTATTAAAATCTGTAAATACAACATTTTCAAATTTTATATCAATCATAGGATTTGTTGTATTACCCATCAATACACCAGGCGATTGCAAAGCATTGTGAACATATATATCTCTTAATGTTATGTTTCGCCACGTATGATATCCTGTTATTTTACATGTTGAATCAAAATGCGGCCATAATAATGAACACGTTGTTCCACTTTCGCTCTGTTGTGCAGGTCCAATCCATATAGCAAATTGTGATGGTTCATATATAGTTATATTTTGATATAGAATATCAGTGATACCAGCAATATCCTCGCCAGGTGGTGGTCCATCACGCCATCTTGTTTTCATATATATACCTTTTACAGTTTGATGCATAACTGCATCTTTAAATGTAATATTATGCACAACAGAATCACCAATACTACCAACAACTAAACCAAGACCACTTGCTGTTATTCTTTCAAATAACATGTGTTGGCTACCATCTTTGACACATATGCAATCATCATCATTCCACACTACAACATCATGTATATGTACATATTGTCCAGTAACATCAAAGCCATCTGTATTAAATGCTTGTAAATCTAAATATGTATGTTTATCTTGTTGATCCCATCTGACATCTATTTCACTGTATCTTACAACCAAACCATCACAGTTTTCAGCATAAAAAGTCCAATAAGGTGAATTTATTAATCTTATTTTTTCAAATATAATATTTTTAGATTGTTTTATATGAAATAATCTTGGTCTATCTTCTTGATGTAAAAGATATTGTATTGCTCCCCACCATATTTCTCCGTTGCCTTGAAAAGTACCACGTGAATTTCTATTGCCTGATGATGTAAATACAACATTCTCTAAATTTATAAAACTTAAACATTCTAAAACTCTATTACTACTATCACGTGGCCATGAATCTCTATCTTGACTATAACTTAATGTACCATCTAATTGAAAAACTATTTTACTTAATTTATTATTTACCAATATCCCCCCCATTGTATGAAATGTGGTATTCGGCACTATAAATACATCACCCTCTTGAAGATTATTTAATGTTGTATTCAGTAATGCTCCATTATGCCATTCTGTAGTAGAAGTACTATCATTTGGTATACCACCAATATCTATAAAATTAATAACTTTACCATAAATAGTATTGATGAAACAAATTAAGAAGATAGATATCAGGAAAATCTTCATAATCAATAAATTAAAAGGTGATTTATTAAATTAATATGTTTTGTGATAAAGCTTGAGCTTGAACTGACTGCAAATTTCACCTTAAAAGGTAAGAGTTGTGAGAGTGATATATGTATATATGTATAATTTGATATTTCTTATAAATTCTCTAAAAACTTCAATAATAATCAAACAGTTTGTAGCACCTCTCTGGGGAAGAGGTGCGACCGGACGTATTTCCGTCCAACCGACGTCCAGCGACCGGGATTCTTACCTTTCATTGATTTGACGAGCGAATTGTTGGTAAAATCATGTCTCACGCCGCTGTTGAATTAAGTGAGGTCAAAGCTGACCTCAAGGATACCGTTGCCGTTTCGGACTCCACCAAGGAAGTCGACGAGTCTGCAGGTACGTAACACATATCTTGATAGTAGTAACATGTCTTTTTCTTGATATTTATATGTTTATCTCATTATTTTTCCAATTCTAACTATTCTTGATACCCTTTTACTTTCACTCACTGATTTTTCTCCATGTAATAGCCAAAACATGTGATATTTTTGAGCATAAGTTGGATCACCAACAACTGAGTGTTACACTCATGACTTCTTTCGAAGATGGTCTTCACCAGAAAGGTACGTAATTATTTACGCATTTCATTTTATTTTTATTGTACAAAGGTTCTTATTTCAATACATTTTAATGTCAAATTCAAATGAAACTGAAAAACTACACAGAAAAACTAACTTTTAGCCTTCATTCATATTTTTATCCGACTATTTCATATTGTAAATGAACAGAGGCCGATGTACGTCACTTGCAAGGAGGTCCAAATGCCCTTACTCCTCCCGAAGGTGTATGGTGGTTTTGGAAATTTCTTGCCCACATTGCAGGTGGTTTCAGTCTTTTACTATGGGCTGGCTCCATCATGTGTTTCTCCGTGTACGGTATCAATGGATCCGTTGCTGATTTAACATTAGGTATTGTGCTTGCAGTTGTAGTTAGTGCCACTGGCGTGTTTTCTTACTACCAAGAACTTAAATCTGATAACGTCTTAGAGGCCCTATTGCTTATGGCCCCTTCCACTTGTTACGTCAAACGTGATGGTGAATGGATTACTGTAAATGCCGAAGTTCTTGTCAAGGGTGACGTTGTCAAGCTTGAAAATGGTAAAAAAGTACCTGCCGATGTTATTATTCTTGAATCCTTTGGTGTTAAGGTTGATAACTCTTCTTTAACTGGTGAATCTGAACCTATTAAGCGTGTCCCCGAATGCACTGATCCTGATAGACCAACATCATCCAAGAATGTTGCTTTCTATGGTACTAATGTTGTTGAAGGTGCTGGTGTTGGTGTTGTTGTTCGTATTGGTGATCACACTACTATGGGTAAAATTGCTAAGAGTGTCCAAGATACTGAGAAGCCTGAGGCTCTTATGAAGTACGAAATCGAGAGATTCGTTCACATCATTTCTGCCATTGCTATGACCATTGGTTTAATTTTCTTTATTTGTGCTTACTCTATGGGATATGAGCTTCTTGATGCTATTATCTTTACTATTGGTATCATTGTTGCTAATGTACCTGAGGGTCTTCTTGCCACTGTTACTGTTGCCTTGACTATTACTGCTGAGCGTATGGCTCAAAAAAACGTTCTCGTAAAGTCTACTCTTATTGTTGAGACTCTTGGATCTGTCACATGTATTGCATCTGATAAGACCGGTACCTTAACACAGAACCGTATGTCTGTTCGTAATGCTATCTACCCCGATGGTACCGTCCGTGTCACCCAACATCCTCGTCGTCGTTCCATTAAGGAGGAACCTGTTCCACTTAAGATGTCTGCTGAGGATGAACCATTCCGTCCCTACTATACCAGTCTTTGTGAGATTGCTGCCATCTGTAATCATGCTCATTTCGATAACAGAGAGGATGACATTTTACTTCGTAATACCGATGGTGATGCATCTGAAGCTGCTTTACTTAAGTTTGCTCACTCTAATATGAATTCTGATGGCCTTCGTACTCAATATCCAGAGGTTGCTTGTGTTCCTTTCAACTCTACCAATAAATTCATGGTTACTGTTCACAGTATTCCCGACTCTGATGATTTCCGTGTTTGCATTAAGGGTGCCCCTGAGCGTGTCATGGAACGTTGTGACAAATACACAGACACTAAGACTGGTGCCGAGAAGCCATTGAACGACGAGGTTAGAGCTGCTATTACCGAATCGAACAAAAAACTTGCAATGAATGGTGAACGTGTTCTTGCTTTTGGTGAACAAATCTTCAAGGGTCAGGGCAAGGACTTCCAATTCGAAACTGAAGATATCAACAAGACAAACTTTCCTCTCAAGGGTTTCAAGTTTTCTGGTATGCTTTCTCTTGAAGATCCTCCACGTGAGCAAGTCCCTGCTGCTGTTGCATCCTGCCACCAAGCTTCTATTACTGTTATCATGGTTACTGGCGATCATCCTTTAACTGGTCGTTCTATTGCTGCCCAAATTGGTATTCTTGCCCCTGAACACGGTGGACAAAATGCCCCAATTTACGATACTGAAAAACCTAAATCTGAGCGTAATGATGAATCCCAGAAGGGTGTTGTAGTTGTTGGTGATCAACTTTCTAAGCTTGATGAAGATGATTGGAATTATATTCTTACTCGTGGCGGTATTGTTTTTGCTCGTACTTTACCTACTCAGAAGCAAGATATTGTTGAGAGACTTCAAAAATCTAGAGATGAGGGTGGTCTTGATCACGTTGTTTCTGTGACTGGTGATGGTGTTAATGATTCTCCAGCTCTTAAGGCTGCTCGTGTTGGTATTGCTATGGGTTCCGGTTCTGAAGTTGCCAAGGAAGCTGCTGATCTTATTCTTTTGGATGATGATTTCTCATCTATAGTCAAGGGTATTGAGGAAGGTCGACTCATCTTCTCTAACTTGAAGAAGTCTATTGCCTATACTTTGACATCCAATATTCCTGAAATTATTCCTTTCCTTGCACAAATTATTTTCAAGATGCCTCTTGGTATGACTACTATTATGATTCTTTGTATTGATCTTGGTACTGATATTTTACCTGCTATTTCCTTCGCATATGAGCACTCTGAATCTGATATTATGAGCATCCCACCAAGAGATCGTTACAATGATAAGCTTGTTACTGGTACATTAATTTCTTTCTCTTACTTACAAATTGGTATTATTCAAGCTATGTGTTCTTTCACTGTATTTTTCACATGTTTGAACAGAAATGGTTTTTCTACTGATTTCATCTTAAGTGGTGGAGCTGGTTTTGATTGGGACAGAAAGGAGAATGACTTCGGTTGTTTCACTAACAGTGTTGTTGAAGGTGGTTGTGCTGACCATGCATACCGTACTTGGGCTCTTAGACAAGCACAAACTGCTTTCCTTGCTTCCATTGTTATGTGCCAAATTGGATGTGGTCTTGCTTGCAAAACTCGTGTTGTATCCCTTTTCAACCATGGTATGTCAAATTCTGTTTTCAACTGTGGTCTTGTACAAGAAACTACACTTATCATTCTTTTGGTTTATGTACCATTCTTGCAATATGCTTTCAATACTGAGAATATTAATATTGAAGATTGGCTTGTCGCCCTTCCATTTTCTATTTTCTTATTCTGTTATGATGAGTGCAGAAAATACTGGATGAGATGCAATCCTAATCACTGGTTCAAAGAGTACATTAGTTATTAAATATACTATTGTCTTAAAACCCTTCACTATATAACATGTAAAAAGTCTATAAAGAATAGAAAGGAGGATTAAGGGTCTCCTTGCAATAAGATATTGCTACCAAAAATCACAAAAACGAAGCCATTCATATCGAAACTAGATGTGAAAATATTCTTGTTTAGTTAGTAAAATAGGACTAAGATAGAAATAGCTGCAAATACGTTCTCATCAATTTTTTATCTTCCACTAATATCTATCTTTTTCATCACACACACTACTTTAAACCAATTTTAACTGTATCAAAAAGAGAATATTTACGAAGGATATATGAGTTGCATTAGGTTAGCATTTTGGAGATGTATGGTATGTTGTGCAACATACCAGCTTCTTCATCGTGAGAATTATAACAACACGGCGATGAATTCCATCAGACGATAGTACTACCTCCCTGGTACGTATGTCTCGTTACCCTTAACTTTTCTCACTGAACAACTATCAGGGAAAAACCTAGAGGGACGAAAGATCAATTAATGTAGCTAGCTAGCTTGTTTTTACTTGTTATAAGGACAGGCAACTAAAAGCTACAACAAATGATTCATATTTATATGGGAGACAAAGTTCATGATAAGATATCGTAATAATGCAAGTAAGTCACAAGAAAGACAAACTGTACAATATACCATCTCCACAAGCATACACAATTTATATAATAGAAGACGAATATTACATTTCTTACCACTCAAAATGCATTAAGCCAAATGAAGTAAACCTCCTGTTGCATTAGGGATCAACACCTGGAAAGCACTCCTGAAAACTGAGCTTAGAATGCTTGGAGTCATGATGGCTAGTAAGTTGTGTTTTAAATCTAGCGCTAGTGAATGGTGCTTTACAAACTGCACAATTGATTGCTTCTGATGACGTCATTCTTGCTTCCTTACCTGCAGCACCACCACCGCCTGCGCCTTTAGCATCCTTCTTTGCTTGATTCTTCTTCTGGCTCATATGAGACTTCAAACCATTACCACCACCCATATTGAATTAAATCAACAAAGAAATTAAACTGCGGCTTCTTCGAAGCTTCAAAAAACTCGTCGGACATCAAAGCCAGAATTCCAGAATACCGGCGGTCGCTGGTCGCTTCCCAGAATTTAGAAAAAGATGGGATACAAACGCACCACTTGTAAATAGAATGGTTACAGTAAGTAATAGTCCGAAAAAGTATCCTTCTGTAAAGCATGTTGAAAAAGCCGATCGAGTTGTGGGTGGGAAGTATCTCGATCCTAAGGGCCGACTTTCTATATGGGATGGTAAGGTGTTAAAGTGTGAGCATGGTAAGGAAAGATGGAAGTGTAGAGATTGTGGTGGCTCACAAATCTGTGTGCACGGCAGGCATAAGTCTTTCTGCAAGGACTGTGGTGGATCACAGATATGTGAGCATGGCAGACAGAGGTCGCGATGCAAGGATTGTGGTGGAGGAAGCATATGTGAGCATGGTAGGCAGAGGTCGTACTGTGTAGACTGTGGTGGGTCACAGGTATGTGAACATGGTAAACAGAGATCGAGGTGTAAAGAATGTGGAGGATCACAGATTTGTGAGCATAACAGACTGAGGTCGCGATGCCAGGAGTGTGGATATGTTCCAAAGAAGTGTGAACATGGTAGGAGGAGGTCTGTGTGCAAAGAATGCCATGGAGAAGTGTATAAAAAACGCAAATTTCCAAAGCTTGCAGATCCATCATGGCAGAGTAGACCAAGAGGTCCACGTGTAAAGCCTGCTGTGAAGCCAACACCTGTGAGCAAGCCTGTTGTGAAGGATGCACAAGTGGACGTAGAACGGGAACCTCGATATGCAACTCGACATGCAAAGGCTATAAAGGAGGACACATATTATAAGAGTATGACAGAAGGACTTCCATATGCACAGACTATCACGGAGGAAGTACCTAGCACGTACGGTATTAGCCTGGCTGAAGGAGTTTCATATGCTGAGGCTGTCAAGAAAGAAGTATCTGTGAGAATTGGTGAAGAAGTTTCATACGCACAGGTTGTCAAGAAAGAAACACCTTTGAGCACGGAAGAAGGTCCGGTCAGAAGGACCGTGGCAGGGTATGCGAGTATGGTAGACAGAGGTAATCGTGCGACGTCGTCGTGGTTAGAGGACATTATATGAGCAAGCATTATGGCAAGATAAGATTAGCGCACATGTGTTCTTGTGCGCTAAGAATCAAGAGAGAAGGTATTGTATAGCACACATGTGTTCTTGTGCACTAAGAATTAAGAGAGAAGGTATTGTATAGCGCACATGTGTTCTTGTGCGTAACAATTCTTTTGTATTTATATAATAACACGAGTTTTCAAATATTATTTTTTTTATTCCCAAACCCTAACCCCAGAGCTATATAAATCTATATATAACAATTCCTATCAATTGAACATGATTGATTTATGACTGAAGGGGAATTGTAGTGTGACCACTATATGTAGCATGATCACACAGTAGCACTAACACGAGTCGTACTTGCAGATGTAGTTACTGGATATAATATTCTTTCTAATAAATGTTGATGAACATCTAAACTAGGATCACCCATAATGACCATATCATAATTACTTTCTAATAAATACGTATTTAACTGTTCATTTGCTTTGATTTTATCATTTATAAATCCTATTTTAATGATATTATTGATATTATCTTCGTATCCTTGCGACATTTTAATATCACCTAATGAATCACCAAATAATAACACATTTTTTCTATGAATAGATTTAGGAAAATGTGGATTTGTATCTCGAAATGCATGACATGACTTGTTATAAACATGCAAAACAGGAGTACTGAATCCTATCAAAGCTCCACTTACATTTGTAGTAGTAGCACCGTCATCGTTATCTGTACTTGTTGTTTCAAATAGACATCTATTACTTATAATGTTGATATTAGATGGTAGTGGCTCTATACACTTAGTCCCATCTGATGTAGTAGGTGCTAGTGCCGATTGCAATGCGAATTCTAATACATTTGTAATACCTGCACTAAATATTAATAAGGGAACATTTGCATCATATAACATACTTATCATATGTTCTAATCCGTCTCTTAAACGAAATTTACCTGTATCATATGCTCTTACTACAGCTGTTTGAATGATATCTTCAGTGAGACCACAATCCATGAATAGAACATTATGCTTATTAACCCAATCTTCCATGTGTTGAAATTTAATATCAGGATCCATTGTTGGATCTTGTTCAATTGGATAATAATACAATTGTAATTCTTTTGCTGCGATGAGATAATTCTCTGGTAATAAGCCTGTACTGTGCTCAAGCACCATATGACACGAAGCACTGCGTGATTCCCCATCAGCTTGATAATAGCGCGTTAAAGTGAAATCAAAATCACTAATAACTTGTAAACCATCACGACCATCACGAACCATTGCAGCATGTTTCAGATCAAATTCAGTCTTGTTACGATATATCACTTCACATCCTTTCAAAGTTTCACGATAATAGCCACTTGCTTCAGATGCCATTCTGACTTTTTCAATCAAATTCTAAGTGAAAATTGATTGAAAATCGCAATACTTGAGGTTATTATAAGTAATAAAGTGTCATATGTCAAGGATTGAAGAGAAGGGAAGTGGGGAACGACGGTCGCACCACAAAATGATCGATGGGCTGCTGATGCAGTTTTTGTCATTTCAAATACATTTTATCAGTGTGTGATCCTGATCAAGTTGTGTATTAGACTTTAATTGAGCCACTCGTCTCCAATATATTCCAATTTTACTACAGAAAGGCACTGTAGTTGGAGTATATAAGCTACGCGTTTAGTTCATCATTTCCGCAAAGAATCCTCAAAATCCTTTGCATAGGCATTCCTTTAAAGGTACTCAAGCGGACATGCCAGACTTAGCTAAACAACCAGAAAAAACAAATAGACCTAATCGTAAGTATATTTCACTTAAATCGGGGTTCATGTCACCCAATAATCATGAAAGGGTTTCCTTTTTTTCTTGTCCTGTGAATATACATCATTTTTTTTTGCAATTATACTAACCCTCATATATCATTTATTTCATTAACTCCAACTATATATTCTAATGATTTAAAAACTTACAGCCAGCGCTTATTGGCAACAACGTTTGACGTCATGGGATCCAGTTATGACACCATCAGCAATTATTGGCATGCTTGTCGTCATTGGTATCATTTTCTTACCAGTAGGTATAACAATGCTTTTTGGTGCAAATTCATTGTATAATAACAAAATACAATATGGCGGAACAGGCACCTCGGCTGCATTCGCTTCATCATGTTCAACTTCTTCTTCTACTAATTGTGATGTAACTTTTACTATTGATGCTGATATTGATGGTCCATTATATTTATATTATGAAATTACAAATTATTATCAAAATAATATTAAATATTCCTCAAGTGTTAATTGGAATCAAATGATGGGTCAAAGTGTTGATCAAGCCGATTTAGGTACGAAATGCGATCCAGCTACAACTGTAAAAGACTCTACAAACAACATTGACTTAACATTAAGTCCATGTGGTTTAATTGCATCATCATTTTTTACTGATATATTTCAATTTAAACCTTCAGCAAATACCGCAAATTTAAAAATAGCTACAGATGATATTATAGGCCCCCTCGATCAGTCTTTATTTCAACAACCTGAAGGTTTTGTGAAAAAACCTAGTTCATGTACTCAACAAGGCGCAGCTGCATGTACTACTGCTGGTTATCCAGTTGGATGTGCTACTGATAATGACTGTACAAGTAACGGTCTGTCTGCTGGTTGCGGTTGCTTCGCTGATGCCAATGGGCAACAGTGGGTTTATTATTATCCTAAAAATGATGTAACACAATATTTATATGAAACATATCCTGATAATATTTCACCATTAGATGGTGTCACAGACCCACACTTTATGAATTGGATGAACATCGCAGCATTACCAACATTTCGTAAATTATATGGTAAAATTGATGGCACCTTCAAAAATGGGCAAACGTTGACATTTACTATTGATTCAACATATGACGTAAGTAATTTTTCTGGTACGAAATCATTAGTATTATCTGCAACAGGTGCATTAGGTGTTAAAAACCCTGGTTTAGGTGTAACATACATTGTCTCTGGTTCTATTATGATATTATTTGCAGTTATTTTTTTTGTGAAACATGAAACAAATCCAAGACCACTTGGTTCGCCTAAAGAATTGAATTGGATTCGTTAAGTGCTTATTTTATAATGGTATGGAAATTAAAAAACATAAAATCTATTCATTCTTTATGAAAATATAGATTTTTATATGATATGATGTCATTTGGGGATGCATCATCGTCGATCGGGCACTGGTGGTCCAACTGTAAATACCTTTAGAACACACGTAATATATACTACTTTATCTCTCCTTATTGCCACTTCAGAGCCCAAAACTCACTACTATATCAACCATTACATCGTACTTCAGCGTCATATATCGTGCTTCAGTCTTCTCCAAAATGTTGCTTGGTTTTTGTTCTCCGGATTTTCACGCACGTTGAGACGGGTAGAAAAATTTATATTCCAGTAGCAACTCTCACTTTATAAAAACATAAAGAAGAATATGGCGGCTATGATTGCATCGAATGATGTGTCATTGCAACAAAAAGGTGCTCCTATCACTGAAGGGTATGTCCAATCCTTTGGTAATCTGACATTTGTCACCAATTCAGGTCTACAAGAGAGTAGCACTTTTGACATTGTTGAAGACATAACCATAGGTCGATCAGCTGAGTGCGATGTTCGTGTTCGCAATAAAAGTGTATCACGCGTTCATGCAAAGATAACCATTGATAAAGAAAATGGTTGTTGCCTTCTTGAGAACATAAGTAAGACAAACTTCACTGTTCGTAATGGTATACCAGTTCAGACAATTATTACATTAACAAATGGTGATATTATTAGTGTAGGTGACCGAACATTTCAATTTAATTTACCACAAGTACAGCTATCCTCAGATAATACTATAAATCATACAATGACACGTCACATACCTACCTTAGAAAAAATTGAGGAAGAAAATTCTGGCGTATTATCTCCAATGGTATTAGCAGAAGTTGAAAAGCATAACAATATTCCGGCATCTACCCCAGTAAGTGCTAAAAAAAGTGCTAAAAAGAGTCTTAGTGCAAAGAAGGCTGCAGTAGGTGTTCCCTACACCGAAGCATCACCACCTGCAGTGCGTAAGTCATCATCCAAAATGGCACTTAACACTCCAATTCGTCAAGATATTAAATCTAGACTTCAAAATTATGATAATCAAACTACTGATGATGATAAAAAAGCCATTATTAAAGCCGTACTTGCATTAAAGACTCCCCTTAAGGATGCTATTAATTCCAAAAGGAAAAGCTATGGGGCCTCCAGTGCTACCAAAGGTAAAGCATTAGATGCTTCCACTTCAATGAATTCACCTACAGCAACACCTAAATCTACTTTAAAAATGCAAACACCATTAAGAAGAGCTATTGAAGCACGCGGAAGTTTCAATCAATTCAATAGAGAAGATCTACTAATTCAAGCAAGAAAAGAAAGAGAAGAAATTGAAGCTGCTAATAATGCTGCTAATGCTGCTGCTGTGGTATCTCATATTGGTCCTGGTAATAAGATTACTATGAATCATGCCATATTAAAAGCAATACAATTAAGAAGAAAATCATATGATAATATTACAAGTCCACTTCCAAAATTAAGAACGCCAAGAAAATCTCTTGGATCTATGAAAAGTCCTGGTAAAAGTAGACGTCTTCCAACGCCTTTGCGTCTCGCTGTTGAACAACGTCGTAAAAGTTTTTCCGTTGCATCTGGCACACCTAAAGCAACACCAGTCAAAAAATCTACTAAAGCAAGTAATAAAAAAAGTCATGGTAGTAATGATGTTTCTTCAAGCCCCTTATCAGGTAGAGCATTATTGATGGCTTCATCGCATTCACCACACAGATCAGATAGTGCATCACCAGTACCAGATAGAGAAATGAGTGTTGACAAGATGAATCCATCCGATGTTGTTGTTGCAGGAGACGATAAGACTCAGAGTAGTGTTGAACAGTACAATATGAGCGTCATCTCTGCAACATGCTCTCAAATTAGTATTGATTCTATGACAACAGAACTACAATTACATGGTATGCCAGTTGCTGAAGCATATGCTGAAGCTAAAGAAGCTTTCTTATCACCATCAGTTGATAATACCGGTGATTTTAGTATTTTCGATGAGATTGTATCGCCTGTGCGCACTAATGCCTCAACGCCCAAAATTCAAGCCAATAAAAAGCACCCCCCCTTATCAAAAAGTAAAAGTCCTTTATCATCAAAATCGCATACACCAGTATCTATTGTTAAACGTGGTCGCAATTCTCTATTGAATTCATTAGAAAAAAAAGGAGTTGATGCAGCAGTGTCTGATAAAATGGTACAAGTATGTGATCTGGTCGATGCACTTTCAGATGAAGAAATGGGTCTCATCAACAAATATGCATTACATTTAGAAAGTTGTGGTATGGATTGTGAAGAAGCTTTTGCTCTAGCATTAGATGCATATGTACGTGGTGTAGAAAGAGGTAATCTTTTTTCACCATTCAGCCCACAACAAGACTTCACTATTGAAAAAAAAATTATTGATCATAATATAGTATGCGATGATAGTTGTCAAAAAGAGTTTTCAAATTTAATGAATAATAATTCAAAACAAGCTAATTTAGCAGATATGTCTATAGTTGAAAAATATGCTAGAATGATTATTGAAGACTCTCATGTAGATGATGCAATTGCGTACGGTGTGGCATTGGATACTTTTTTGGCTGATCCCAGTGAATTTCGTAGTAGAATGGAAAATTTAATTAATCTTGAACAAGTTCATATGTATACATCACCATTTGATGATGATGATAATGTTGATGAAGCAAGCGAAATATATAAAAAATTACGTGATGAACAAGATGATGATGACCTTTGGGTGCCAGAAGACTATGTAGTTGCCACTCCAACCCCCCAAAAAGTAGTAGTTGCTACACCTACTGTTACTAAAATGATATCTAAAGCACCAAATACTGCAATACGTAGAGATGTTGCTCTTGATTATGTGACAAATGCTATTAAGGATGTTATTACTGAAATATCTTCATTTGATGCACCAGCCATTACAAAAGAGGCACAATCTGTGAAAAATGAAATGACTATATCATACGCAACTGAAGCTATTCATTGTATTATTGATCAACTTTCTGGTGAAGATTGTGAAACTGATGATTTTTGTATATTTGATGAAATTATTTCACCAGTAGCAACGAAAAAATCAATGGTAACACCGTCAAAGATGGTGCTCCCCAATCCATCATCTAATTTAAAATCAGCACGTAAGGGTCATTCTAATAAGAAAACAGCACAACCTGTATCTGCTACTAAAAGGTATGAAATTGCTGAAAAATGTGTATCATTAGCAATACAATCTGTTGTGACTGATATTGCAGAGGCCACTGTCGCTCTGACGGAAATCACTACACCAACAAAAAAGGCAAATACACCTTTTTTTGCTAAGTCTACAAAGAAGAAGACACCATCATCACAAATTATGAGTATTACTAGAACGGCTTTTAAACGCAAAGAAGTAGCTACATCTTATGTTACTGATGCATTATTTGCAGTCATGCAAGAACTTTCAGGAGAAGCACAAAAAGAAGGCAGTACGTCTGCTTCTACCGCAATCTCACCGAGATCACAACGCAAACCTGCAATTACACAAAGTCCTGTGAAAGCGTTACGTGTTGCTAGTCCGACAAGTCCAACGACTCCTAAGGCCAGCAGTACTATTCGCAGCAACAGTAAAATGTTAGAGACACCGTCCGTCAATGCATCACCCAAAGCAGATTCTCAAGCAGCATCTTTACGATCACCCACAACTGGGAGAAGACTCGCTGCTAAATCAGTTATGAAAGTCGCTCCTAATAGTAGGCACAGTGCAATGCAGAAGCAGCAACAATCCACACCTGGAACTTCAATGATGGCTGCTGCAAGCAAGACTACACCAACAACTAGTCCACTTTATAGTTCATCCCCAAAGGTTCTTACACCTAAGAAAGTATCTACTCCTACTCCAGTTAATTCTCCAATACCAGTTCAAAAAGTGCAAAGTGAAAATAAGAAAAAAGTAGCCACACCTGTATCAATTACAAAAAACGCAATTATTGATACACCCGTGAAATCATCTGGAGGTACCAAGCGTCCCAGAAAATCACCAAGCAAGGCAGCAGTCATGGCTCTTGCAGTTCCTAGTCCTGCAGCAAAACCAGCTAAGCGTACACGCAAAGCTGCTACTACTACTGCTACTGTTGTTGTATCATCGCCATCACCAGTGAAGAAGTCCACCCGTTCGAAGAGAGGAGCGGCCGCTGTCGTAGAAATTGTAGAAGAAACGACAATTGCACCCAAGCGTAAAAGAGGTGTAAAAACCGTTACATCTTCAGTTAAAGAGATGGTCCCGGAAATTGATGAAAATGAGGAAGGTATGGAAGATGCTCTTGCTATTTTATGCGACGGATGCGATAAAGAATTTTTCTGTGATCAAGTAGGTCTAACTGAAATTCCTGAAGGTGATTGGTATTGCACTGGATGCACGAAGAAACGCAATACCGCCGCATCTAAGAAAACAAAAGTGGCAAAAACAACTACTAAAAAAGTACCTACTACTAAAAAAGCTGCGGTTGCAGCTGAGGAACCTCTAACTAGAAGAAGTACCAGAAGTAGAAAGTAGTCATGCTGCTCTGAGGACTGAGGGTAGGTCGAGAGTCGGAGGCTGAACATAAGTGATGTTCACACATAACACATATAGAAGAGTAACATAATTAATAAATAACATTCATGATATTGTACTAGGTACCTTTTCTCACGTTATCACCATATTAAAGCATAGAAATCGATGACGCTGCTGCTGGAGCATACCCAGTACCAGTTTCTGCAAAATTCTCATAAGTACGATCATGCCTTCCACTTACTTCAGTTTCATTAGTTTCACGTACAAGAAAAGCTTTTCTTGTGTATACGCATGTTGAGAACAGGCTCCATAGCATCAAAGGGAAGAGCAATGCTACAGCAACAGAATGTAATATTCCCGCTTCATACCACAAGGAAGCAGTGCAACTATTGGCATTGGGAAGAGGAACTATGTCTGCTCCACTAGTATTATTATTCCCTTCAACAAGCATATCAATAGTATTACCACCTTTCAAGTAAGCTAACCAAAAGAATGCTAAAGATGGTGGTGCACTTGTAAAGGAACTAATACTACTAAGTGCTGTAATAAATCCAATCAACAGGAGGTAGGGTATGGTCATAAACGTCTTATACCCGAGGACTCTCCAAACTATAAGACAGTGACTGATAAGTGATACAAGACAGCAAACTAATGCTATGATTAACAAAACCCTCGATGCTGACATTGTCCTCTGTATATCAATATTGTTATAATAGGTAAGAGATGATGCCCCAGATTGTGTGCGGAAATTGTCCCAATTATCAGATGACCAAGGCAAACAAAACTCACCAGTTGAATTATTATTTTCGCAAGATTTAGACTGACTTGATAATCCTTCGAAGAAATTAAGGTAATAATACGATTGAGTTGTTTGACACCCTGGGGCGAACCTGAGGACAGCATACCTATTAAACACCATTGGTAGCAATAGGAGAATACTCAAAATAAACTCAAATACTATCCACGTTGACAAGGAGCACTTTAAAGACTCATCTCTAGCACTAGTTGCAGCGGCCGATCTTCTATTGCCTCTTTCTTCCAATGACTCAAACCTTTCTTGTGAATCCACAAAACTAATCTGCATTGTATCACCCTCATGAGCACCTTTAGGTATCGTTACTTGAACCACACTTGTATTTTGAGCTGCCATTTTTGTAGGTAAGGGGAGGAAAAAGGGATTTAAAGAAGGAAGGAGATTTTCAGATTGAACCCCGGCGGTTTAGGGATCCAAAATTTTCTTGTTTTAAGAAATTTACCAATATAGTGAAGATCGAGAGAATGTCTGAATACAAATCAAAATCTCTATTACTCATCGCAAAATTCGTACAGGAGGATTTGCTAAGTAGAAATACAGCTGGGTTTATTAAGGAGTTGCTACTTCGTTCAGACACTCGTTTTTTGCATTACACGGATAGATTTAATAGTGGTAGAGATTCTCTTGCGAAGTACCTTGAAAATCTTCATGTACTTGCTGAAGGTGAAGCATGTAAGATTTTCAGTATGGTATTCTCTGAATTACCATTACAAAAAGCTAAGTCACTAAGCAGAGCAGAGCGTTCAACTAATAAAGATCTACCAGTAACAACAAGTTTAACATATGGTGAAATAGATTTTAGTAGCTTTTATAAAATACTACGAAGACTGGGCCCTTGTCGAAACAAGATATTTTATGACCTTGGTAGTGGTACTGGTCGTGCTGTGATTGAAGCAAGACTTGTTATGGACTTTGCTAAATGCAAAGGTATTGAAATTCTGAAACCATTACATGATGCAGCAGTTATAGTGAATGATCGCTTTCTCGAACACAAGCGAAGTTTATTAGCATTGACAAAAGATGGTGATATGAGCTTAGTTGAAGGTTCTATTACTGATATAAGCAGTGATGTGTCATGCAATTGGACAGATGGTGATATAGTATTTGCGAATAGTACGTGCTTTGATAAGAATTTGATTGATGAAATAAGTGAAATAGGAGACAGATTAAAGCCTGGAAGTATTTTCATCACATTTACCAAAGGGTTAACTAGTAGTGCATTTGAACTAATAGATAAATCAAGGTTGAAAATGTCTTGGGGACCTGCAACTGTTTACATTCAACGTCGTTTGCAATATAATGGTAAATCTGTGGGTGGTCCATCACCATTGGATGCATGGAAAATTTCCCAATTCCTACATTCGAATAATAAAAAAGCTCTTCTTGAACTTACAGAACAAGGTGATAGCAGCGCGTCATCTATGGTACTACCTGGCGAGCATACTGAATGTTTATACAAAGTAAAGCTTCCTATCAAAAAAGTTGGTGATATTACTGAAATCAAATATCTCTTTCGTAGTGTTACACCGTCAAATTTATCTACGTCTATACCATTAGTTGTATTTCTTCATGGAGCCAGTGCTCGAGGAAACTCCTTTGAAAATCATTTAAATATGGCACTTCCAAGTGCTATAGAAGATTGCGAAGCAGACGGATCTATTGATTCAGATAATTATTTTCACTTACTTGCACCATTGTGTCCAATGGGAGTAGAATGGAAAACTCCAAATATGTCCGATGCAATTATCGAGCTCATAGAGGCTATAAGTAAGACGAGTACTTTGAATATCGACCGTTCTCGTGTTTACTTGACTGGTGTTTCAATGGGTGGTCTAGGATCATGGATGTTAGCTGCTAAAGCACCTAAAAACACATTTGCTGCTGTATCTTGTATGTGTGGTGGAGGATCGCCTCTATATGCACGATTAGTGACAGACATTCCTATGTGGTTTTATCATAGCGCAGAGGATAATGTTGTTGGAGTAGAAGAGACAGAAGCACTTTACGCAGCTTTACTCAAAGAAGGCTCAACAGTTTCACATTTTACAAGATATTCTTCATGCCCCGAACCAGCTGCACAATCATGGATGGTTGGTCATAATTGTTGGTCAAGAACATACCGTGATCCAAAATTTTGGAAATGGTTCTTGAGTCAAAAAGCATTCACTCCTCATTGATGGATGCAAGTAAATACATATATAGGGAGGGTATTAGATGTCAATTGAATATGAGCTGTTATATTGTATATAAAGTATCTTAAAGTATAAACAGTCAATATAATAAATAAATACACAATTTATCTGTATGTTCTTCTCTTCACATTGTTTCTTGCTTTCGTTTGCGAACTCCCATCACCTGCTGAATCATTCGTCATATATGGGTGAATAGGCATTCCTGGTGAAAATTGCATAAATGCTGGTAATGCCATACGTCCACGTATCAGAGCAATACCATAATTATCATATTTTTTTTGTATTATATTTAATGCAGTGCTATTTATATGCGATGGACATAAAACATGCATACTTTTACTAGACACATTTACACTTCTCACCAAAGCTAGTCCAATGCAAGGCAACAGACCCAAATGCAAACTATCACAATTAGTATCACTAAAATTACGTGTTTCTTGTTGAATGGTGATTGTATTACTCGCAGCAGATACATTGCTTGATAAGCAATGTGACTTCCAATTTCTTCTATTCGACACACAAATTCCCACTAGTGACGCATTGAGGGCAGCTAATAGTAAGTTAATAGGTATTTCGTCAGATAAGCACGCTATTGCATTTTCGTGTAATGGTAATGACAAAGCAGTAATACTACAAAATTCAGTATAAATGAAACCAAGCTTGTCCACTAATGTGCCATTCCGCACATAAATATCAGATTCTACGTATTCATTTTCTGCCACCAAACTTACATCTTTATTGTGCTTATTATTAAAAATATGATGATTTATCGTAGAATTATTTCCTAGAAAATATGATACAATACGTAAATTTCGCAAATCTAATGATGAAACAGTACTTGGTTCTGAGCTACCACACTCTACCCGATATATTTTTTCATTAGGTACTGTATATAATGCTGAAATATTTTTATCCTTATCAGAGACAACTTGAATAATCATATCAGGCTGAACTATTTGTACTGTAGACTGTAAGATCTCACTACCCATATATCGTATAAAACCATCAGTATTTACAACCAGTGGCAGTTGAATGGCACGGGGGGCATGATCATCAGGGTCGTCGTCTTCTAACACATCAAATATATTATAAGTATTTGGTGGCAAATTATTGTCCTTTTCGTTAATATTTCCACTTTTCTTTAATGTAGATTTTTTTGTACTTTCTATACCATGATAGTTGCTATTATCAGGAGGGCAGGATTTCAAAACCGAGTTGTCGCCGGCAGCAAGTTTTTCATTTATTTCTAGATATTTCTGTAATAATAACATAACACTTGCTTGAACACGTGAACTATCCCCTTTCGATGTTATATCTCCAAAATAATAAGATTCTATAGGCTCTTTCATATGTAAATGTGGTGGAGATAAGTTTGGTGATTGCACTATAGTTAAACTAACAGTCCCTGGCACCCCGTATTCCGGCTGACCCACATCGATATCCAGCACACAAACAGCTGTATTTTTAGAGAGTAAACGATTAATCATGTAGCGTAAACAAGTACTTTTACCTACACCTTTTGCCCCACAAATGAGTACACGTGGTGATACATGGTGCTTTGCTGATATTCCATGAATTTGAGTCGGTATAGCTTGCTGGCCCCGTTTTCCTTTACATAATTGTAATAATGAATCAGACACTGATACCCAACTTGGAGGTAACCGTGTACAAAATATCTTTTTTTGTGCTATAGCATTAATATCACCTATAATAGCTGATCCTACAGAAACACAACTTTGTGCATCAGGAAGTGACATACCACCTATGTTATGAGAAGTCACATACGTACTACTATCAGAATAAGATCGAAGATCTTCCACTGCTGCTAACCATGGCATTTCATCATTATGCAGCCCTTCTACAAGGAGTACACATTCGCTGGCATCAATCATATTACATGCGACATTTGCATTACCAATCGTAGACACTGCTGGTGTACCGTCAGTGGATGTATTTCCCTGATTATTTTCTAATATTTCCGAAAAATAATGTATTTTATTATTTTTTCTCAATAATGATAAAATACTACTAGAACCAGAATTCACACTATTATTACTATTAGCACTATTTTTACTGCTTTTTCGGGGAATACGACCAGTAGCATGAAGACGTGCGGCAGGCGTCCACATAGGACAATAAACGGAATCTACGCATTGACCAACGGACAGTGCGTAACCATGTATACTTGCTGCACCACGAAGAAGAGTAATCTTGCAAAAGCCACTGATGTACCGTGTGCATGTGCGAGATAATATAAGCAATGCAGCTTTACTATTTTGTGCACCCCTTATCACTGCCATTGTACCATCCACTACTTCTTCTGTCGGTGCAACAGAATCCAGCGGAGAATACCATGATGTTGCACGATCGTGCCCATTGGATCTACGTGTACCACTACTACTTGCTGTTCGTTCATCGGCATCATCATTGCTACTATTGATAGATATAGAACTCTTCTTTGGTCTGTCATCACCTTCTACTATAACAGACTCAGTCTTACGTTTTCCTTTACGCTGCCGAGAATTTAGCGACCCAGATTTAGAATCACTAGAGCTAGTAACCATAATAGGCGCGAATGGGAACCCCTTCTCCATGGCTAAGTACAATCCTCTCGTAAGATCACCCCTTGAAGAGGGATGTGTAGAAAAAATTCAAAAAATCTACAATTTAAACAGTTTGTATTGAGATCATTGCAATTTCCATTGAGATCACCCTTTTCTTTTCTCATCCTCTACCAAAACTTTTTGGTAAATAGATGACACCCGGCCCAACCGGCTGTTTACACGAGGACCAAATTCATAACTTCAAAACACTAAAAAATGTGTATTTGTTTTAGTTCTGAACCTCCACCAAATGCTGCTGGTCGGTATGGTATGGAATACCGCCATACAGGTACTCCCATGAAGACTGATATGCTTCATGCCCCTTGCGCAGAATGTCCCACAAGTTGTTGTTGGTTTGTGGGCCAGTTCCTCCCTATTACATGTGGTTTAACACAATATATGTTACGTCGAAAAGCTATTAATTATGATATGAATAATTATCGTTGCTTTCAAGGACAATTTATTGTTTGCTGCTGTGTTAAAGCGGACGGATGTGGGGAAAGTTCTTGCCCCAACTTTTGCCTATGTATGGAAGCTCATTTGTGTAATGGTCCTGCTGTATCAGCATCACGCGCATTAATTATGAATAGATATGATTTAGTTGCTGATCCTTGTGATAATCAATTGGTGGGCTTCTCGAATTGTATGCAATACCTTACCTGCATATGTTACACTTTAGCCATGTTTGACGAATCATTTAGAGATCTTGCTATGATTATTGATTGGATAGCTGATCTTGTTTATCATACAGTATCTGGTTGTATGACTGCACAAGTAGCTGTGGAAATTAATCATCAACTAAGTCAGGGTAATGAAGGTGCACATAATCAAAGTCAAACAAATAAGAACTCTGGTTTATCTCAGAATAATTATGGTGATGGCGTATATGGAGGTGATAATTATAGTAATAATTCTAGTAACCCTTACGGTGATAATGTCCCTGTTGCACAAGCTTTCCCAGTTGGAAACGCCAATGGTGATTATGGTAAGTATAACTAACGTGGTGACTGGTTTGGTTCAATCACCTCAAACTCACTGTCTGAAGCACAGACAAGTAATATGGTCTTGCATTCCAATGAAATGATATTGATGACAAACGCTATTCATATATCCGACATAAAGATAGTATGAATATATACAAGGTAGTATGTGGTCATTGTAAGGTAAAGTAGAAGATAATGTCCCATCACTTTAGAATGGAATCGTGTAATAGTAAAGTAACAAAAAAATTCTCAAGAACGCCAGATCTTTTTCATTATTTTGTTAACATATCAAATACAATGTAATTTCATGTTTTACATGTCTATCTATTATTTTTTGGAACTATTGCAGATGATGTATTTGCAACTTCGTCATAAGTGGATACAATTTTTCAAGCAGAAGTGCCTAATGGCTTTATACATTGTCTGTATTCTCATTATTAGCAGCACTATTTTTTAATCCAGCAAGCAACTTACCCTTGAATAGGGCTATCCTGGGTGAAGCTAACATCATATTTGGTCCGCTGCCAACTGCTGCCCCGCTTAATGGTGGTACTGGGCTCTTCACTTCATTATCAGCAACTATACTGTTACGAGAGCCACCATTGGATACAGCTGGAATGGAAATAATATTTGATGGTTCATTTGGACTCTCATTGTTATCTTTACCTGCATCAAGGTCACCATTAGCGTTATCATCAATATTGACATCTTTCAGCGGATCAGGATCACTGTCATTACTATTATTATCAATATTTTCAAAAGATTTTTTTCCAAATAACATCAGATTTATATTCGCTCGTTCTTCAGGTAAAAATACATCTGGATCATCTAAGGTAAATACTTCTTCTCCATCCCATTCAGAATATGCACACATACCCATTGGAGGTAACGTGTGCCAATAATCAGGATCATCAGGATAATATTCCATATCGATGGTTAATTTCTCTACTTCTTCAGTTTTAAATAACGAGTCTTCATCACTTGAAGTAGAATTAGCTTCTTCCTCTTCTTTCTCTTCATTCTCTTTTTGATACTTTTCGTATTGTAACGAAGCTTTTTCTAACCTCGCCTTCTTTTCAGTAGCTTCATACTCTGGTGGCCATACCACCGGAGCAATATAACCTAAATTATCTGATTTCATGAATAAATCTTTAACAAGTTCATCACGTTTTCTATTTGATTCCTTTCTATCTATAGCAATTTCAAATGAATTCCAACAGTATTTTATAAATCTATTAATTTCTTCTTTAGCTAAGTCATATTCTAAATCAGGTGGAACTTCAGTTGTTAACACTGTTTTATGCCCTAGCGCCTGTAATTTTTCAACAGGCATACGTAAAGCCCTCATTGCTTCTGCTGTTACCAATATTTCTTCAACTTCTGCATCTTCTTTACCATCATCAGCATGTATGAATATATTTACTTCTAGTCTCGTATCTTCGGGACCTGCATGTACCATAACTCTTTGTGATGGACAAACAGTCATTAACATTGCATTAAATGCAGATAATTTTGATTTATATGGATAAACACTAGTTTTCAATTCTTGTCCTGTTTCTAAACTAAATATACGTGTTACATTTGATGTATAAACAAATGCTACTCTTGTCAAAGTTTCCATGTTAATTGGTCCTATCACGATTGATTTTAATATTTCTTTATAATCTAATGCAAATTTTGGATAAGGTGGTCTAAATTCATATGTTTCTAATGAAAATCCTGCAATAATAATAGTTTCCGTAACAGCCGTTTTATGTGCATCTTTACTTAACTTATTTTGAACATTATATGATACTCCAAAAAATAATTCTGTACCATCGTCAGACATGACCACAGTTTCAATTGATGAATGATAAGTTATTTGTTTTACTACTTGGGAGCTCCACTTAATTTCTGGAGGTCGCTCAGGTTGTACTGAATTTTTCATTGAATCATTATCATTTTTCGGCTTTTGCTCTAATAGCGATGTATACTCTAAGAGTCCAGGACCTTTGGTGCGCTTGATTGGATAGTATATTTCCTCTAAAAACTCTACTTCCTTTTTTTCATATTCATCAATTCCTTCTAAATCGTTGTTGCCATCTTTATCTACTCCTTTTTTAGCAGCTGCATTGACATCAACATTCACCTTTTTCTTAATAAGTGACTTTTGACGACATTTCAATTGCTTTAATATATCAGTAGATGGTATTTTTTCGTCATCTGAAGATTTACTTAATGGTTGGAAATCTTTAGTATCAATTTCTAATGTAACCGTTTTCAATGGTTGAAACCAACATAACCCTTTTAGTTGGTCTTCATGGTAGCGCCAGACAGCTAGATGACCATCTTCGTCTACACTTACGAATTTATCACTAGCTTTATCTATAACTCCCATAAATATGATACATGATCTATGAAAATGAAATAGTTCTCGATAGACACGATTCCCTTTCCGTTTTTTTCCTGTTGCTAAAATTAAATCGGGAGCATTTTGTGGATGAACATATTCAATTTTAACAAATGATGGTAAATATAATATTGGTGCATCTAGATCATTAATTCTAAAATCCATATTCATTTTCATAATATTACCACCATCTGTACCCACCAATATTGAAGGATTTCTACCAGTTATAGTGAATGCTGGATGAAAACATGCAATAACAGGACGATTTCCTCGCTGTTCTACAATTTTTTTCTTTCTTAACCCAAATAATATTCCGTCAGTATATTGATGACCGTCAAAAGCTGTTTTACCTAATTCAGCTCCACCACTTTTACCAGTATCACCCCGCGCTTTCTTTATCCTTTTATGTTCCTCAATTTTATCCTTATTTATACTTGCATGTTTCATAGCTTCCTTTGTATTCATTGGGTTACCATCATCATCTAATTCTAAGGGTAGTGAAAGGTCTAATGGATTCATATGATATATTAATGATGGTATCAATGGGGTAAATGATGCAAGGTTTTCAGGAAACATGTCCCAATTATGTTCATTCTTTCTTCTTCTTCCTGCCATAGAGACTGGGTTTAGGTCCCATACGCGTATTTGACCACCTTCATATAATACTACAATTGTTGTACTAGTCATTGTTCCTTCTCTTATATCAAGTATACGACGTCTATATTGCTTTTCTAATTCAGGTGATACACACACAAGTAAGGGTGCACCTCCAGTCCACGGTACAGTCCAAGCAGTGAATCTACCTAAATGCGTTCCAGCCACTAATAACGAAGAATTACAATATGATCTTGGAAATAATCTAATAATTTCAATTCTTCCTGATATATTAGCCATTACTATTGGTGATGATCTAGATGGTTGTATAGCAACTCTATCCCAATGTTCTTGTTCAATTTTCATGAGATGTGCTCGCGATGTATAATCATCCACTAGTAAGCCTGCATCGACATGAGAACTAGCTGAAACTTTTAAATCAGTTGCTAATTCCCATTCATCTCTTGGTTCTGCCCATTGATTTGATGTATAACTCATTCCACTATCTTTAGTAAAATTTGAATTAATGCAATTATATTGTGAGACACTAACATTATATATTGCCGTAGGACCGGTGTTATTACACATCTTTTTATAACTGTGTTGCTTCAAATCCTTAATAGTTCCTAAGAGTAAGTACTCGCGACCTGTAACTCGCAAGAAATCTTTTTCTTGTTGTTTAGAACCGCATATTGCCTCTAACACTAGATTATCTAACGTAAAGGATAATTTTTGACTTATATCGAAGTATTCTTTACTATATTCTTGAACCCAATCGTTGTACACCTCAGCAACAATACTATTCGCAACATACATAACTGCCATTTCCTGTAAATGTGCGTCTTTTTCCTGTTTTCGAAATTCTCTAAAAACTTGTTCTGTATCAAGAAATGTTCTTAAACTTTCATTTGCTTCTTTAACATGTACATCGTCTTTGAATATATTGATGCGGTCAACCACTTCAGCCCACACCGTACTTTGCGGATGATCTTCTAACCAGTCATTTTCGTCCAATACCTTTAATGCACGCTTTGTTAATATACCAACATTTTTTTCGACAATATGATCCATCCTTTGAGCTAATGTAAATGCATCATCAAATGGCTCATCATCTTCTTTGGAATGCATTTCGTCATTAACAAGCTTATCGTCAGGGTTTTCATCCCAATCATGTTGATTATGTTCGCTTTCAAGTATACTATGTTTCAATTGCCCTAATCTTGCTTCTAACTCAAATCTACCAGCAGTTAATATTCTTCGTTCTTCTAATAAATCTTCTTTACTTTTCGCGTAAGCAGATCTTAACGCATGTTGCAGCTCTTGAGTTATGGCATTACTTTGTTTTCCAAAATCTTTATCATCTTTCGCAACTTGTAAACCTTTATCAAATATATTTTTGGCTTCTGGTATATGCGATAAATGCTGTAATGTTGGTGCTATGTTATCTTTCAATTTATCATGTTTTTCTTGATCACCTTTGGTCGCTTCTTCTGATTTTGCCTCGGTATATACATCTAGCTTCATTATAGATACTTTTTGTTCTAAATCATATCTATCAATTTTTGCTTGAACGGTAGCATGTTCAACTCGAGCTTGTAGTAATCTTTCATATATTTCGCGTTTTCTTGTTAATATATATTCTTTTTCTCGTGCTATTTTTTTAATTTCAATTTCTGGTTGTTTACTTCGCAGTTCCTGTAGTCTTTTTGCAACTCGTAACCGTTCATCACGGTTTGCATTAATTTCTTGAGATATAT
>JACKZZ010004779.1_pt1 | contig 34428 bp, 40 predicted proteins | sample 8027871 | NCBI WGS metagenome assembly JACKZZ01 (sample SAMN15724774, study PRJNA655200) | protist metagenome | isolation source: fluorescence activated cell sorting (FACS) single amplified genomes of... | place: USA: West Boothbay Harbor, Gulf of Maine | collected 2000-07-19
TATGTCTTTATGATGTAAATAATAGTTTAGCTAGTATACTAGTTAGTGGAAACTTTTTAAATTTTTCAAAAACACACAATGTTCTAGGTGTTAATCTTATTAATGAAAGATTATTTTTTACAGACAATAGAAACCAACCTAGAAAAATAAATGTAAGTAGAGCTTTAGGAGATCCAACATACTATACAAACGAAGATCAAATATCTTTATCAAAATATTATCCTTATGAACCTATATCTTTAGTAGGTGGTTTTGTTACAAACATAAGTGTAAGTGGACCATTAGGATCTGGTTATGTTCCTGACACTAACTTACAAACAACTGGTGGCACTGGTTCTGGACTTACAGTAAACATAACAAGTTCTACAGGAGATATAGAAATAAATAATCCTGGTTTTGGATACACTAATGGTGACATTATAGTGCCTGTACAAAGAACCGGTTCTGGCACAGGGCCAATATATACTCTTGTTGTTGAAGAAATATCAACAATGCAAGACGTTACTTCAGAATTTCTTCCAGACGGAACTACAGCAAATCCTTACTATAATCCCAACTGGCCTGGAGACAAAAACTATTTAAGAGACAAATTTATAAGATTTGCGTATAGATTTCAATACGATGATGGAGAATATTCTTTAATATCACCTTTTACTCAAGCTTGTTTTGTTCCACAGCAAGATGGTTATTTCATAGATAAAGATACTGAAAAAACTTATAAAAGTACAGAAGTAGAGTTTATGCAAAATAAAGTTAATAATATAAAATTATTAATACCAGTGCCTGCTGAAAGCACTAGCTGGAGCAATGCTTTGAATGATTTAAGAATTTCTTCTATAGATATAATATTTAAAGATGATAGCCAAACTACATTAAAAGTTATTGAAACAGTGAACGCTAATTCTTTAATATCTAATAATACTAATATATTTATTTACGAATATCAAGCTAAAAAACCTTTTAAAACTCTACCAACAAGAGACTTATTAAGAGTTTCTGATCAAGTGCCGGTTAGAGCTTTAGCTCAAGAGTCTGTAGGTAATAGAATAGTGTTTGGTAATTTGGTTGACAAACATACTCCACCTTCAAGTATAAATTACAATACTCAAACAGGTTTTAAAGTAGAAGAGTCTGGAACAGGAGCTGTAGATTATAGTTACGTTAGAAGAGAGTATCAGAACCATACTCTTAAACAAAATAGAAATTATCAAGTAGCTTTAGTCTTATCGGACAAATATGGTAGACAATCTGATGCTATATTATCTACAGTAGATGCAAACTCTCAAAACGCATTACTAAAAGGATCTACAATATTTAATCCTTACAAAAGTGGTGATTTACCAGGTAATCCTTCTGGAGGGGCGTTACAAACTGCAGAAACTTTTAGCTACTACTCTGGCCCTACTGATCCTGCACTACCTCTTACTAATAATTTATTTTCAGGCGCTGGTGACACATGGCCTGGTGATCAATTGCAAGTAAAATTTAATGAAACAATAAGTTCTAATTTCAATAGCGCTACTGGAACCCCAGGACTTTTTAGTGCTACTAATCCTACCGGCTGGTATAGCTATAAAGTGGTTGTGAAGCAAACTCAAGTTGATTATTACAATGTTTATTGTCCAGGAGTTTTAAATGGCTATATAGATGGTGAAACTGCAAATCCTTTATCTGCCAGCTTAGAAGAGCCAATTGCTCACTTTGTTTTGCATTCTGATAACTTGAGTAAAATTCCAAAAGATACTAGTTTAGTAGGCCCTAATCAAAACTTATTCAGAACAGCAAGACCTTCTTTTAATGAAGATCCTGACTATTATCAATTTACTGATACTAATGGTAATTTATTCCAAGCAGATCCTTACTCTGAAGAAGGAGAACAACTGTTAAAAACTAGAGATAGAGAAAGAGATTTAGATTCAGGTAGCCAAGTAAATAATGCTTCTGTTGAACTTTTTGGTAGAGTTGTAAATACTGGTATTAGCTCTCTACTCGGCATAGCAAGTCTACAATACTATCCTGGTCAAACGGCAGAAGTTGTAACTGCAATAGGTACTGGTTCTGATTTAGGTTTATTTGCTGTAGGCAACGTTGCTAAATACCCTTTTAATTCAGCACCTGTTTTTTATAATTATGAACAAAATCCTTTTATAGCTAGATTAAATGTATTTAGCGCAAAACTAGATCCAGAGGTGCAGTTCTATGGTATGAAAGGACCAAGTCCAGAAGCTTCTGAATATGTAGTGGAGTTTATTGGAATGGGATCTAGTGGTACTGCTGTTACTTCAGGTGCTGGTTATCCTAGCACTGGAGGGTCTGGGGTGCCTGTTGTTTTTAACGGGACAACTGCAACTGACGTAAAATTTAAAAATAGAGGAATACAAATAGAATTTACAGTAACTGGTGGTGCTGTTAATCATGTAGTCATACAGAATGAAGGAGGTCCCTGGGACAACGCGGGTATAGCATTAAATAGTAGTATTGAAGCTGCTGCAACAATAGAAGCTGCAGGGACTACAAGTGCTAATTTTCGTGTAAAAGTAACTAGAAAAGCTTTAGGGACTCATCCAGTAACTCCAGGATTAAATGATCCACTTGCTATGACACCTATATTTTCATGTTTTGAAACAAATCCTTTAGATTCTAAATTAGACATATATTGGGAAACATCTACTTCTGGTAAAATATCAGATTTAAACACTAACATAGTTGCTAACGATCAATTCACACCTTATGGTTTTAGAGGTCTTTCTGATTACGCAGGTGGAACATACAGCATAGCATGGGGCTTTTTAGAAAGCAATAATATAAATGACGATTTATGCTTTTTTTATGCAACTGATGTTAATGGAACTCCAATAAGCACCGCTTTAGGAACTCTTGCACCTATAAATCCAACTATGATACTGTTGAGCGCTACTAATTCAGCGTCTACACCTATTGATGTCACTAGTGATTTTGCTCTTTTACCAGTTCCTGGATCTCCTGGCGCTTATAAAATACAAAACACTACTTATAAATTTTTTGGATATAACTCTGCTTTAGAAGATGTTTATAATTTCACTATAAGAGTTGTAGCTCCTGCTTTTGATTATAATATTTCTGGAACTTTAATAACTACTGACTTAAATTTACAAGCCTCCCCAAGCTTAGTCCCAGGTACGCTACCATCTCAGCCTACTTTTCCATTAACAAATCTTGCACCTTCATTTACAATAAGTAGTTACGGACCTAATGTAAGTGTTGCCACAGCTGGTTGCCCTGGCAGAATTGAAGTTTTTAATACAACTAACAGCGATGAATTAGCTTTTAATTTTGCGGTAGAAAATGGTACAAATGGTGCTAGCGCTGATAAAGGAAAAGATTTAGGTTTTCAATTTAGTATTTTAGCTAGTCCAGGTAACAACCTATCAGTTGCAAAAACTTATTTCTCTACAGATTACGTTAATGGTAGTGGATCTACTGGTGGAAAATTTTTCGTAGCAAAAAACGCTTATCCAGATATTGGCAAAGGACCTCATGAGGTTTATATAAGAATTACAGACGGTGGAGGTTTGTTTGCAGAGTGTACGGTTCAAATAGATTTAAGTTAGTGTAATAATTTTTAAAAACAAGTAATATTTATAATATGAGTTATACTATTGGAGTGAAATATTTTAATTCTTTCTGGTTGAAAAGAATAGTTAAGACCGCATCCGGTGGTTTTAACCCAACTTATACTTATGCTTGGCCTGGATTACCTTGGAACCCAAGTGGGTATCCTACTTTTCCTTTTAATTCTACCCCGTATCCGTTGCTCACACTTAATAATTTCTATGTAGAAGAATCTAGAATTAAAGGTGGTTTTAATAATGCGCAAATTTCTTTAGGTGTTAGAGCATATGTGGTAAATCAAAATATAGACTCACAAGACAGAAAACATAGTTTAATATATTCTGGATTATTAAATACTAGAACAGGTTTTAACGAAACTAATGTTTTTTCTATAGCAGATCCACTAGTAAAAGACTTAGATCCTAGAAACGGATCAATACAAAAACTATACACTGAAGACACTAATTTAAATGTATTTCAAGAATCTAAAGTTAGTAAAGTTTTAATAAATAAAAATGCTATATACTCTGGTGACCAAGGTTCTTTAGAAACAGGTAATATAAACGTGCTAGGTCAAGATGTTCCTTATTTAGGTGAATATGGTATAAGTAGAAATCCTGAAAGCTTTGCTGAGTATGGATATAGAAAATATTTTGCAGATAAAGATAGAGCTTCAATTCTTAGGCTGTCTAGAGATGGTATAACAGAAATATCAGGCTATGGTATGAAAGATTATTTTAGAGACACCTTAGCTCAAATATCAGATACTCCTCAAAGACAAGTTATAACTTCAAATATTGGTAGTGGTACTTCTGGAGTAACTAATCAACTGTTTGTTGGTGGAATTGGTGGTGGTACTGCAAATGTTGAGATAGGCGCTATGGTTGAAGTGATTACTGGTGGTGGTGTTGTTACTTCTACTAATCTTTATGTAATAGACATTGTTAGCGCCACTGAAGCCACATTAAGCGGAACATTTGATTTCTCATCTGTTGGAACTTATGTTAGTGTTAATTTTGTAACTTTTAGAAAAGGAGTTATATTAGGATCATGGGATGCGCACCAATCTGCATACACTTTGTCTTTGCAAACTAAACCAAGAATTATATCTACTAATGATACTACTTTTGATACTTTAGGTTTTGATGAGCAAGTAAAAGGTTGGACTAGCTTTTATAGTTATAAGCCTGTTTTTATGGGTAGTTTAAAAAATAATTTTTACACTTTTATTAATAGTAACATTTACAAGCATTATGATGAAAGCGTTTCTAATAATAGAGGTAAATTTTATGGAGCGACTGTTCCTGCTGACTCTTTTGTTAGATTTATATTTAACCCTAACCCTACTATAGTAAAAAACTTTAATACTATTTCATATGAAGGTAACAGTGGTTGGGAAGTTGATAGCTATGTATCAGACTTTGAAGGTTTTGATCAAGTAAAAAATACTGGGTCTTTTAATCAATATCAAGATACGACAGCTTCTATAAAAAGCTTTGTTGAAGGCCAATATGATAGTGCTGGAAACGTGTATCCTGCCGCTTTAACAGAACCTATATTTAGAGCTGGTTTTGATAGAAAAGAAAATGACTATGTAGCTAATTTAATAAACTCTAGTGTTGCTAGACCAGGAGAGGTTATATTTGGAAATAGTGTTAGCGGTGTAAAAGGTTATATAATGACAGTTAAAATGTCGATAGATACTAGCACAGATGTTGGAGGAGCTAAACAATTATTTTCTGTATCATCAAATTATGTATTATCATCACAATAAATGGAATCAAATTTAATAAAACAAAGAGAAATTAAAATAGATAATTTACTAAGTAATTTAATAAAAGTAGCAGATGGAGTAAATATCATCGGAGATGGTAAAAAAACAGTTAGAGAAGCTGAATCATTAGAAATAATAGATGAGTTCACAGAAGGCGTCTATATGCGACGTATGGATGTTAAAAAAGATACTTTAATAGTTGGAGCTATACATAAAGAATTACACTCTTGGTTTTTAATGCACGGTACAGTTAAAGTTGCCGATGCTGAAAACGTAAACTATTTTAAAGCACCTTATTACACAATATCTCAACCAGGAACTCAAAGAGTTATAGAAGTAGTAGAAGATGCTATATGGGTTAATATACATTCTAACCCTGATAATAAAAAAGATATTGACATTATAGAAAAAAGATTATTCGCTTTGAATAGAAACGAATACAAAGATTATTTAAAACAAAAAACTAAAAAATGAGTGGAATAGCAACAATAGTCGTAGGAGCAGTAAGTGCTTTAGGTAGCTTAGGCATGGGTATTGCACAGAACTCACAAAGTAAAAGAGCTGCCGCAACGCAACGTAGAAAAGAAGAATTAGCAGCTTCTGAATTAAGAAGATTAGAAGCAAACAGACAACAAGTAATAGATAAGTCTGACGATATAAGGGCTATGAAAGACCAAATATTTAATCCATATCAAAATAATGCTGTGGCAATGCAAGGTGTTAATTTAAAAATGGAAGAAACAGATGAGGCTTTAGCTAATACTTTAAATGCTATTAATAGATCAGGTGGTGGTGCTGGTGCTGCAACGGCTTTAGCTAGACAAGCCGCTTCAAGCAAAGCACAAGTAGCTGCTAGCATAGAAAATCAAGAACTTAAAAATCAACAACTATACTTACAAGGCGAGCGGCAAAAACAACAACAGCAAATGGCTTTAGAGCAGGCTGCTATTCAAGAAGAAATTGGTGCTTACGGTAGACAAGAGCAAAGAGATATTATGCAATTGCAAAGACAAGCTGGGCTACAACAAGTAGCTGGTCAACAGGCTATGGACCTTACTCAAGCTGGTAATGCAGCTATTATGGCAGGTGTCAGCGGTTTTGCTAGTGGCATGGGTGATGTGGCAACAGGGATTGGTAAATTAGACACTGGAAGCGTGGATAATGAGGGATAATTAAGAAATAAAAAATAAAACATGGGAGCATACGATAATCCGCAAGCAGTGCGAATGAAAATAGATCAAGGAGCTAGAAGCATAGCTCAGTTTTTTACTTCTATGAAAGGAGTAACTGAAAATATTCAAAGACAAGCTGCTGTTAATAAACGAGAAGCAGAAAAAGCAACTGCTAAAAAAGATAGAGCAAAAAGAGAAAAAGATGCTAGAGAAGGTAAAGCACTTGGTAATTTTGACAAACAATACGCTCACATAGAAAGTCTTGTAGATCAAATAGGTGGTGATTTTGATGCCGGTGAAGGTAAAAAAATCCAAGATGATGCTATAATGGAAAACTTAATAGCAATGAGAGATAAGTTTTTAGCTGAAATATCTTCACCTGATTTAGGTGCTGCAGAAATAAGTAAAATACAAGCGCAATACGACAATAGAATAGCTACTTTTAAACAAGATATGGACACCTTTATAGGAGGTTATAGAGTTTACAAAGATATTAAAGATAGAGATCTAGGCCCTAATGAAGAAGATGCTATATTAAGTGATGAAACTGCTCCATTTAATGAGATGATACCTATATATGAATCTATTTATACTAAAAAAGGTGATGTTGGTATTTACCCGTCAGCTGATGGAAACACTTTTAATATTGGTAAATTTAATAAAGGAAAAAGAGAAAATGAGGCTGGAGAAATTTTAACAGGAAGTAGTTTAACTGAATATAGAAAATACGTAAAAAAAGATCCAAATAATCCTAAGTTTTTTGAACAAGTTGAAATATATGCTCCTGGAAATGGAAGTCGTATAGATTTTGTAACTAACACAATGGGTAAACTAGAAAACACAGATTATGATATTGTAACAACATTATCAGAGCCTAAAATGGTTAAAAATAAAGAAGGTAAGCTAGTTGAAAAAATGAAAGTAGGAAAAAGACCAAATCCTGATAACCCTACTGGCCCGTTAATTCAGGTAATGGTTCCTGATGTTGATGAGAAAACAATACTAAATGCAGAAAAACTTAAAGAATTTAGAAACACTAAGGAAGGTGTTAACTATCTACTTTCAAGTTTAGGCGGAAAAAATCCTAGATCTGTATATGCAGGTTTTGGTTATCCTTCTAGTACTTATTCACAAGATGCTCTTCTTGATGCTATCGTGTTAGATTTAGAGCAAACTTACAACAAAAGCACTATTTTAATAGATGAAAATATAGGATCTGAAGAAGATACTTTTGAAAACATAGACAACCCAGCTGGTCAAGGCGGATATTTAAGTTAATAAATTAACAATATGAATCCAGAAGATTTACTATACGAAGCTTATGCTTCAACATTTGACAACCCTTATAGTTCTCAAGAGTTTTTAGGTATGCTAAAAGGCGACGGAGAATTTGTAAATGAAGTTTTTGGAAAACTTTACAATTACAATGACGAAGTAAGAGCTACAATAGATGACATGCTGGCAGGTAAAGTTAATCTTGGAGGTCAATCAGCGGTTGAAGGAGGAAAAACTTATGAAGAAAAAGAAGTTGTAAAAAACCCTCAGCCATTTGTGCCTCAAACAATAAATGGAGAAATAGATTATGATTACTATGATGACATGGGTTCTGTTTATAAAGAGAAACAAGACTTTAATAACTGGTTAAAAGATCACCCTGAAGCACAGAGAGAGAAAGATAAGTTAAATACTGTTGAAGATGTTAATCAAGCTTTAATTGAGCCTATAGCAGCACCTAGCTATGATAACCAAATAGCAACTATAGTAGAATATGATGAGTATAAAAGAGGTGATTACTTACCTGCAGACAATTATTCAGGTGATATATTAGCTCCAGGTACCGATGCTCAAGAAGAAATAGACAAAAGGGAAGCTGCTGAGTTTCAAGAAAGACCTAAAGAAGTTGAATATTTAGACCAACAAGAGGACGGCGCGTTTGTAACAAAAAGTCGTAAAGAAACCGTACAGGAGTTTGAAGATAGATTAAATAAAGAAAATGTTTTTGATGTAGAATTTTTTACAAGAGATAAAGCTTCGGGCAACGATTACGGTTCAGAAGGTTTTAGATTAGCTTTCCAAGGTTCCTTACCGGAAGGATATAAAATATGGACACCTAGTAACTCCGGTATAAACGCACAAGGAGAAAGCAAAGCAGAAGACGTTTACGTAACTGGTTTAGGACATTGGAAAGAAACTAAAACAAAAGTTTCAGACATACAGTCTAAAGATTTTGTAGTAATTCAAGACCCAAGAGGTAATACTCATGCTATAAAATCATTGTTTGATCCAGGGATGTATGATCAACAAACGCCTAAGGCAGCTCAGAAAGCATTTATAAAGTTTCTAGGATCTTCTTTAGATGATTCTGTAGTACAAGACATAAAAAATACTACAGCACAACAAGAAGACTCAGTAGAAGAGCTGTTTAAAGATGCATTAGATTTTTCATTTGCGCCAGGCACTACTGATGAACAAAAAAGAAATATAATAAATAGTGTAAATGCTGGTAAAAATAAGGGTGGTGCTTTAGGCCTGTCCGCAGAAGATAGAATAAAAATACAAGAAAAAGTAGATAATATAAGTTTTACTCCAGAATCTAGAACAATTGCTTCTGGAGGCATGTCTATGGGTGGAGCAACAGGTAGTAGTACTCAAGTAATTGTACAGCCATACAAAGAAGAATTAAACATAGCATTACAACAATTAAATATTTCAGATGTTACCAATGGCATTGAAAGAGAGGAACCTTTAACTATAAACTCTAAAGAGGTTCAAGATCTTACTAGAGAAAATTTAAAGCTTGAAATTGAAAGAGATACTAAAAATGGTAAATATGAAGACTATATAGAGGGAAACACTGATGTAAATACAGTTTTAGATAAAGATTTAATAAGAAAATATACTTCAATATCTAAATTAAAATCTGTAAATAAAGCTGAAAAAGCAAATTACTTAGTTGAAAAATCTACAAGAAGTGTAAACAATTTTATAGCAAACGGAACTGACAATATAAAAGAATTAAACAATTTTTATAATGACGAGACAATTGTTTATAATATAAAGCCTGGAGAAAAAGCTTATAAAATACCCAACAAAAACGCTTTAAAAAATAATATATACAAGCCTGGAGAAGCACCAGCTGAAGATTTTAGACTTGTACCTGCTGCTTTGTATGATAATGCTCAAAAAGAAAGATCAATATTAGGTTCTAAAATACAATTTTCTAAAGATCAACAAAACAACTTCTTTAATCAAGTTGCTAAAATGAATGATGCTGAAGAGCAATGGGACGTTGTGAAAAGAAACTACAATGATGGAGCTAAATTCTTTTCCCAACTTGCTTTAAACTCTGCAGATCTTTTAGTAAATGTAGGCTATGGTGCTAGTAAGCTACTAAATATGGTTAATCCAGCATCATTAATGCTTGAAGGAATTGGTGTTGATTCTGGAAACGTTTTAGACAACGTAATGATGTCTTGGCAGAATTACAAAGAAGACGTATCTGAAGAGTATAAAAGAGACCAGCAGTTTGGAAAAATTGAAGATTTAGACGATGTTGGTGAGTATGCATTACAGTCGGTGGCTAGTCAACTACCTATAATATTATCTATGATAGCAACAGGTGGATTGTCTGTTGCGGCCGGTGAAGCAGCTGGTTTAACAGCAGCTCAACTTGTTAGATTAAGTACTCTCTCTAGCTCTTCTTTGGTAGGTTTATCTTCTTTTGGTAGTAAAGTTAGTGATATGAATTATGAGGAGTTTAAGACTGGTAAAGATCTTTACTCTGATGCTGAAATACTAGCTAAAGGTCTTATGTATGGTGTTGTAGAAGGTGGACTTGCTGCGATTAGTACTGCACCATTGCTTAATAAAGGTTTAAAAATTAAAGGTCTTAAAATAGATAGAGCTGTTACAAGTGCGGCAGAAGAAGCGGGTAGAATAGGTTTTATAAAAAACTATTTAACAAAAGAAATATTACCAGAAACTCTAACTGAAATGGGTGCTGAAGGCTTAACTACTGGACTTCAAAACTTAATAGATGGAAGACCGTTTTTAGAAAATATGACGGAGACTTTAGTAACAGCTGGCATATGGGGAGCTGGTATGTCTGGAATGCCAGGTGCTGTTGCTTTTGGAAGAAGAGAGTTTGCTAATAGTAAAGAACTTGGAATAATTAAAAAAGCAAACAAAAATATCAGTAAATATTCCATGAAGATAAACAGTCTTATTAATCAAAAAATAAATGCTAAAGGACAAGGTTTAGCTCCGGATATTAATATAAACAAAGAGATTGATAAATATAGAAAATTAAGAGATCAGGCTCAAAATACAATTATTGAAGTTGACAATCAAGTTGTACAAAACTTAAATAACAAAGGCATAGCCGAAGAGCGATACGTAAAAAACTATACTCAAGGATTGTCGGACATGGCTGATATAAGAATAGAAGCCGAATCTATTGTTAATGACAAAACATTATCTGTAGATGAAAAAAATGAACAATTAGATATTTTAGATAATCAGTATAGACAAACAGAGTTTTACAGAGATATATTTACAGACACTAAAACTTTTGGAGATGGTTACGCTGCTATGGCAATGGCTGCTCAAAGATCTGCTCCTTTCAGCAAGGCTAGAACAGAATTTAATAAAGCTAAAGCTGAAGCTGTAGTAAACATAAGAAAAGAAAAAGGTCAAAATTATGATCCTACTACAAAAGAAATTTTTGATGCTGGTAGTGATGTTATAAAAAGAAGAGAAATAAAAGAACAAATTGAATTAGATAAAATTTGGTCTAATAAAAATGATATAAAATACGAAGCTTTTGAAACTGCACTTGAAGCTAACACTTACATTAATAAAGAATATAATAAGTTAATAGAGCAAGCCCAGAAAGCTGGTAATGATTCTGAAGTTAGTTCGCTCAGACAAGAGAAGCAAGAGCTAATGAATAGTGTTAGTTCAAAAAAATTAAGTGGATTAAATGATCCAAAAATAGGTGCGTTTGCAATTGTAGACAATATGGTAGCTACTGGTTTAACTAAAACAGGTGTTCATGAAATAACTCACCAACTTACTGATAAATTGATTGCTAATAATTCTTCAGGATTTAATCTAATGGCTGATCAAATAGTTCAATACCTAGAATATACACAGCAAGGAGAAGTTCTTGTTAAAATGGGAGTAGACAATGCTAACTTAAGAAAGCTTTATAAAGATGCTAATGGAGAGGTAATAGGAAGTTTAACAAACAAAGGATATAATGCTTCAGAATTAGTTTCTAGCTTTATGGAAAACATCGACAAGATTGATCTAACTAAAATGGATAATCAAGTTGCTGTTTTAGGTGCTCTTTTAAATGTAGGTTTAAAAGCCGCTACTGATGGATCTTATAATATAAAATTTAGTGGTCAAGAAGAGATATTAAATTACTTTAAAGGACTAGGAGATGCTATAAAATCAAAATCGCCAACTATGTCTATGGCTGCATCACAAACTAGTTTTTCACAAACAGATTCTAAGCTGTTTACTAAAGTAGATGATGTTTTTAAAAGTGATGAATCACTTAAAAATAAAGGTCTTGAAATAGGAAATTTATATAGAAATTTTGTTACAGCTAGACTTAATAAAGGTTTTGAAGTAGGTAAGCTTAGAATAAGGCCAAGAGATTTTAGCGGTTTTAACGATACAATATTAGAAGACGTGGTATCTGACATGGCTACAGGTGGATCAGGTATACCTGGATTGGTAAAGTCATGGTCTAATAGAGACATGACTAGGTTTGGTGATATATCTCTACCTAAGTGGATCAACGCTAGATTAAACCAAAGAATATTAGGATATTTACCAAATGACTTAGTAAGAAATGACATGTCTATTGACAGTGAAACTGCTAGGCAAATAGAGGATATTAAAGCTAGCAAGTTTGATGTAGATGTTACTAGTGCTAGAAGAGGTGTAGTTCCTGAATCTGAAGCTAGAGAGATCAAGCCAGTTGAAGATTTAAAAATAATAACTCCAGAGCTCGTAGATGAAGTTAAAGATATAATTACTAAAACTTTAAAAAGAACAGCCTTAACACAAGGTATATCAAAAGAAACTGTATTAGCAGATCTTAACAAAGCTGTAGATAAAGAAATGACCAAGGTCATTAAAAGTAAAATGGGTCCTATTACTAGAAGCGTTTTAGGTTTTGCACCAAAGCAATACATAGACTTTATTAAAGATGAAATGATGACAATAGTAGGATCGATGCCTACTAATTTAATCAAGCAAAAAGCTAAAAGTAAAGCTTGGGCAGAGGTTTTTAAGCTAGAAGAAATAGGTAGAGAAGATGTTAAAAAAGTATCTCCAGAAGGTAAAGTAACTAATTATAGAAAACAAATATTTAAGTTAGAGAAACCAGATCCTCAAAAATTTCAAAGATACTTTACTAGAGGTGGTTATACTACACTAATTGAAAGACAAAGATCTTTAATAAAGCCAATGGCTCAACAATTAACAAGATCTGAAATATCTAGATTAAGACAAGATAAAAGTTTTTTACAAGATCTAGCTGATAGAACTGGTATGACTGATGTTCAAGTTACTGAATTTTTTGTAGACAACGTTATAGAAGATATACAGTCTGAATTAGACAACACAGCTAGTGAAATACTACAACAAGACAATGTTAAGTTTAGTGAAACTTTAGCTGACTCATCTCCACAAAGTAGACAAACTTTTATAGATGGTTTAAATAATCCTACTTTTAGAAAAATGTTAGCTGATAATATAGCTAATTCTAAATATTTAAATAAAGAAGGTAAAACATCAGCGCTTAGAGTTGCTATTGATTCATATTTTGATGAATCACAATTTGACGACTTAACACAAGAACAAATATCTCAAATAGCTAGAGATTTTGGTAGTTTAAGTAAAACAGTTTTTCAAAAACAATTTATTGCTGAAAGTAAAATTTTAAATAAAGAGCAATTAGCTAATTTAATATCTGAATCAATTGAAAGTAAAATAGAAAACCAAGCAGATTACAAAGAAATAGAGTTAGCGCTAAAAATTATAAATGTAGACTTTGACCATAGAAGCTTAGATAGTGTAAACCAAGGTAGAGCAATGGCTCTTAAGTTAGCTAAACTAGTTGGTAGAGAAAAGTTTATTAGACTTTTTGCTCCTGGACTTGCTGGTCCTGGTGGTTTAGCAGGTTTAATGGTTACTCAGCCAAAAGGAAATCAAATTACTAAATCTGAAATGATTGGTTTATTACCAAAAAAAGGAGAAATTGGAGGTAAGGCTGTACAAAAAGAAAATAGTAATATAATAACCTATAGTGGAACTAAGTCTCAAGTTGATACAATGTCAAAATTATTAAATTTTAGAAACATTGAATTTACAACTGAAAATGGTAAACTAATAATACCAGAAATATCAGGATCAAGTAAAAACGCAAACATATCTACTATATCTAAGTACGCTAGAGAAGGAGGTAGACAGGGTAGTGGTTTGTATTTAAATATGCCAGATTTAGAACAAAATGTTATTTATGCTAAAGACAAAAAAGGAAATTTCATAGTTAAATCTTCTAAAGGTGATTACGGAAAAGTTACTAATAAAGGAAGGTACGATAATAGAGCTACTAGCAAAAACTGGTTTCCCAAGAAAAAGTTTCAAGAACTTGGCACTAGTGGTAAGCTAAAAGAAATGAACGATATAAAAGACGTTGGAGAAGTTAATAAACGTTTATTTAGAGAGACTGTAGAAGATCTAGCAGGTAAATTAACCCCTACAGAAGCTAGGTGGTTTGTTAGCGTTAACAGTGCTGATATGACTGGTGGGCTAAAAGCTTCTGCTTCTTTAATAGGCATTCCTTATTTAAATCCAAAAGAATTAGCTAAAGCTTTAAACTTAAGTCCTAATGATCAATATGTGTTAGAACATATGACACCAGCTAAGTATATGGCTTTATTAACTTATAAATTTTTACTAGATCCATCAGCAAGCAACGCTACAAAATTTAACGTGGAATTAGATAATTTCAATACAATGATATTACCTAAAGGAGTTGATGATATTCTTTTTGCTGAAGGTCTTGGGAGCGACATGGGATTAAAACATCAAGTAGGTAAAGATCCTTTTGAAACTAGATACAAGAAAGTTCTTAAAACAATGCAAATACTAAAGACTGATGGTGAAGTAATTGGAACTGATACAAGAAGATATAGTGAAACTAATAATAGTCCTAAAACTAAAGAGTTTAATTCTGAACTAGTAAACAGCAGTAAAGTAATAGAGACAAACCCAGATCAAAACAGTGGTATATCAGTAATTGAAACAGAAATATTAGACAAAGCTTTAAGTATAGCTCGTGATCCTAACGCTCCTATTAAAAAAATTAGAGTTTTTGATTTTGATGATACTTTAGCTAGAAGTGATAGTAAAGTGTTTGCTATAAAAGGAGATCAAAGAATAGAAATGAGCGCAGAAAGATTTGCAAGTGAAGGATCTAGCATGCTTGAAGATGGATTTACATTTGATTTTTCAGACTTTAACGTAGTTAGAGGCGGCAAGCCTGGGCCAATGTTAGAAGTAGCTAAAAAAATACAAGCTGCTAGAGGTACTGAAGATGTTTTTGTATTGACAGCCAGAGCTCCTGAATCTCAACCTGCTATTAAACAATTCTTAGAAGGTGTAGGTTTAGACGTACCGCTAGAAAACATTACAGGATTAGGTAAAAGTTCTGAATTTGCTAAGTCAAGTTGGATAGTTAATAAAGCTGCTGAAGGTTATAATGATTTTTATTTTACTGATGATGCTATTCAAAATGTTAGAGCTGTTAAAAGCGCATTAGATTTGATGGATGTTAAATCTAAAACACAGTTAGTAAAAGAAAACACAGTAAAGTTTAGTGAAACTGGAGGTAAGAAACTAGACTGGAAAACAGATGAAGCAGGTAATATAAATACCACTTTCAACGCAGGTAATAAAAAATATAATTTCAGTTTAGATTCTAGAGATAGTAAAGGGAGTTTTGATGTAGATTTTAATCTAAATGGTAGAAGAGATCTTACTGGTACAGGTAATTCAGTTACAGTTATTAAGACAGTATACAACGGCTTATTAAATGCAATAGATCAAAACAAAAATATAAAAAGAATTGAGTTTTCTGCTGATCAAGCAGAGCCTAGCAGAGTTAAACTATATACTACTTTAGCAAATAGAATATCTAAGAAACTCGGATGGGAGCTAGATGTATATGAGACAAAAAGTTTTATAGGTGGTACAAATAGTTTTGACTTTGAGTTAACTAAACCTAGTCCTATTTTTAGAGCTTTAGATGTTGTAGATATTAAATCACCAGCTCAACAACCCAAAATAAAGTTTAGTGAAACTGTTGATCAAACTATGAATGATATTATATACCAGAAAACAGGTATTGAATCGTTTAAAGAATATTCAGATGTAAGAGCTAAATCAGAAGGTAGAGACAAAAGAAGCTTTGACTTAATACCAGCATCGGCAGAAGACTTTGGAGGTTTATTATATAACTTACTAGGTAAAGGATCAGTGGGTGACGCTCAATGGGAGTGGATGCAAGATAACTTAATAAAGCCTTACAACAGAGGTATCAATGATTTAACAGTTGCTCAAAATACTTTAGCAGCAGATTTTAAAGCTCTTAAAAATAGCTTAGAAGGTATACCTAAAAACTTAAAGAAAAAAGCATTTGGTGGTTTTACTTTTGAAGATATAGTGAGAATAGATGCTTGGAATAAGCAAGATATAAAAGTAGAGGGTCTATCTAAAAGAGATTTAAAACAAGTTGATGATTTTGTAAAAGAAAACCCTGAAATTGGTATTTTTTCTAGTCAATTAATAGATATAAATAAAAGTAATGGCTATTACTACCCTGGTAAAAATTGGCTAGCTGGAACAATCACTACTGATATGAGAGAAGGTTTAAGGACTCAAGGTAGATCAAAATATTTAGCACAATGGAACGAGAATATAGACCAAGCTTTTTCAAATAAAAACTTAAATAAAATAGAAGCTGCATTTGGTTCTAAGTATAGAGAAGCTTTAGAAGATTCCATTAGAAGAATGAAAACAGGTACTAACAGAGGTGTTGCAATGGGTAGAATAGAGTCTAGATTTTTAGACTATGTTAATAATTCTATTGGTGGTGTTATGTTCTTAAATGCTAGATCAGCAGTGTTACAGACTATCTCTTCTTTAAACTTTATAGAGCTAACTGGAGATAACAACTTATACAAAGCTGGCAAGGCATTTGCTAATCAACCTCAATACTGGTCTGACTTTATGACTTTAATGAACTCAGACTATTTAGTTGATAGACGTAATGGTTTAAAAATAAATGTAAGTGAATCTGAAATAGCTGAATCAGCAAAAACTAGTACAAATAAAGCTAAGGCTGTTATAGCAACGTTGCTTAAAAAAGGTTTTGTATTAACTCAAATAGCAGATAGCTTTGCTATAGCTACTGGTGGTGCTAGTTATTATAGAAATAAAGTAAATGCTTATTTAAAACAAGGATTAAGTAAAGCTGATGCAGAAGCTAGAGCTTTTGAAGATTTTAAAGCTAAGTCTGAAGAATCACAACAGTCTTCTGACCCAAGTAAAATATCTCAACAGCAAGCTAGTACTGCTGGTAAGGTTATACTAGCATTTGCTAATACGCCTAGTCAATATTCTAGAATAATGAAAAAAGCAGGTTTAGATCTTGTTAATGGAAGAGGTGATTGGAAAGATAATGTAAGTAAAATATTATATTACGGTGCTTTACAAAACATAATATTTACCACACTACAATCTGCTTTATTTGCTGTAGCTTTTAACGATGATGATGAAGAACAAAAATCATTTTTAGAAAAATATAAAGGTGTAAAAACTTTAAATAGTATGACAGACAACGTCTTAAGAGGACTGGGTATAGGTGGAGCTGTTGTTTCTACAATAAAAAATATTGCTTTAGATATTTATGATAGATCTAAAAAATCAAGACCTGAGTATCCTGATGTTGCTTTTAAACTGCTTGATGTTTCTCCTCCTATAGATATTAAAGTCAGTAAGTTTAAGCAAGGCATGACTACATGGGAGTATGGTAGAAAAGATCCAGAAGCAAAAGATCCTTTTAATATAAACAACCCTGCTTATGAAGCAGCTGCAAAAGTAGTAGCTTCTACAACTAACGTGCCTCTTGATAGAATTTATCAAAAAGTAGAAAATATTAAAGGAGCTTTAGATGATGACAATGAAAATTGGAAACGTTTAGCAATGGGTCTTGGTTGGCCTGAGTGGCAGTTAATGTCTGAAAAAGAAAAAGAAGAAGATAGAAAAGAAAGAGCGTTAAAACGAAAAGAAGCTAAAACAAGAAAATATGCATATAAACCAGTACTTGATGAAGCAAGTTATAAAAATCAAAAAATAAAACAAGATACAGAAAAGTATTTTAAATTAACAAAACAAGAACAAATACAAAAATTAGATAGTTTAGGTTTAACTAAAAGCAATATAAAATCTTTAAAGTACGAAAAAGATAGAGTTGATAAATTGCTACAATTAATGGAAGAATGAAAATATCAGAAAATACAGAGTTTAAAATAGATATAAAAACCGTAATAGGTATAATAATGTTTACAACTACAATAGTAGGTATGTATTACACTTTGCAAGAAGATATAGCACAAGCTAAAACATTACCACCTGTAGAAGTTACTCGTTTAGAGTATGAGTTAAAAGAAAAGTGGAATGAGGACATGATAATAGATTTGAAAGAAAGAGTTGAGATGCTTGAACAAGTTGATGATGTTGTATTTGAAGAAATAGATGTTATATCCACTTTGATTAAGGATGGTACAGAGAGTGATGGTAAACTAGAAGAGCTTAACAGACAGTTAGAAGAATTAAGAAATAAAAAACCTAATACTAGAGTTATAGTTAAAGAGATTAAAGTAGATAAAAAAGGTAGAAAATTATAAATTATGGCTAGAAAAAAGAAAAAACCTTGCTGGGATGGTTATGTCAAGAAAGGTATGAAAAAAAAAGGTAATAGAATGGTAAACAATTGTGTACTAATAAAAAAGAAAAAATGATAGGTAACGGTAAAAAAACTAAAAGAAAAAAGAAATCTAACCCATGTGATGCTTTATGGGCTGAAAGAAAAGCTTTGTACTTGGAAAAACCAGGTGGAGAACAAGAGTGGAATACTGAAAAAGATGAGTTATACTGTGATGGAACAAAAATAATTATACGTGAATCAGATGATGCTGATGTTCCTTTCACTGATAAACAAATGAAAAAAGAATTAAAGAAGAAGTAGTGTCAGAGCCTAGAAAAACTACAAAAGGAAAAGGTCGTAACTTTAGAACTGTTAAAGAGGGCGCTGGTATGACCGAAAAAGGGGTTAAAGAATATAGAAAGAAAAACCCAGGAAGTAAACTAAAAACCGCTGTAACTAAATGTGACGTTAAAGTAGGTACTAAAGCTTACAAAAGACAAAAAGCATTTTGTAGTAGATCTAAAAGTTGGGATGGTAAAAGAGGTAGAGCTGCTAGAAAAAGATGGTGTTGTTCAAGATTTTAAAAATACAATATGGCATTTAAACTAAAAAATAATTTTGACATAAGGTTAATGAATACTTCTGTTAGTCACATAGAAGATGATGCTAATGTTTTAGGTAGAACAACTAGTGCTGGAAATATAACATTAAGTAAAGACATACCTGATAGTCACGTTAAATCTGTTATCAAGCACGAGCTTGGTCACGTAGACGACGTAAAGTCAGGCGCTTTAGCGTGGGATGATAAGAATTTTTATTGGAAAGGCAAGAAATATAACAAAGAAGAGTGGCAAGGTCGTAAAGATGCGCCTTGGGAAGCTAATGCTAATAAAGAAGCTGGAACTAATTACGGACGTTAGGAACAAGAAAAAAACTGGGCACCATACCCAAAGTTCCTGTAACCAAAAAAGGGGAGGTCATTACGACTTCCCCTTTTTATATTTAGCACCATGGGCAAAATCCGCCCGGACAACCTTCACACATAATTTAAGTTTTAGAATCTATAAGTAATACCAAGAGCAATAAAAAACCCTCCACTAGCGATAGCTAAAGTATTAGGATTTAAATTAATCTTTTGTTTATGTAAAATCATATTAGTTGTGGCAAAGCTAACTAAGCTTATACCACCTATTATTGCTAATTTTCTCATTTTATTTCGCAGCCGTCTGCACCACAGGCAATTTCTCCAGCAAGATCTGTTTCATCTTCTGTTTCTACAATTTTACTAAGATCAATATCTTTAAGATGATTCATAGCCATGTCGTAGTTAACTTTGCTTATATCCTCAAAAGGTGCTTGAGTATAAGTTCCACCATCATAAGGTAATACAGATAAGCCGTTGTAATGATCTCTATTTTCCCACATCCATCTTCCTGCTTGATCCCACTCTTCTTGCTTTAGACTAACAGTAGCTGAAACATTATGAGTATTAGATCCTTTTCTGTGACCAGGTTTAACCCACTCAGTAGCTACTTTCTTTATACGTTCAAGTAAATCAAAAGGTGATTCATCTCTTAGTATAGAACCTTCAGGTGCTTTTTGTGGTATACTAATTACAGCAGTGTCATGAGGTCTGAAAAACTCATCTTCAACTAATTCAGGGTGATTTGCAATTAAATACTTATACATAGACTCGTTTTTACCAACTCTGATTCTACGCGTATAATAATCATTATGCCATGCATGTATACCCGAAGATGTTCCTAATGCCAGAGATGTCGTCCCAGCAGGCTTTACGGTTGTACATCTTGCGGCTGGATTAATACCAATTGCTTTAGCTGTCTTTGTATTCTCTCTTTTTACTATACTTGCAGCGGCCTTCATATCCAACGGCAGCACAGCGGCACTCGCGATTCCTGTCATTGATACACCGATAAGGGCGTCCTTCTCTGTCGTATCTCTCCACACATCTCTTAAGTAATGAAAGTCAGTGTAACCAGCTTGTAGTGTACCTATAAAGCTAGCATGCTTAACTCTCTCATTAAAATCTTCTTGTGATTCAATATCACTAGCATTTACTTCACATAAGTTACAAAACTGAAAAGGTCTTAATGCTATTTCACAACAAGGGTTTGTACCCCAGTCTTTATCATTATTAAGATATATACCTGGTTCACCTGATCCTGATAATTCTACACGCTTCCAAAGATCCATAAAAAAATCTTTAGTTACTTTATGTCTCATAAGAACAGCTGAGTTATTAGCTCTACCTCTTTGTGGGTTTGTTTCCCACCAGTTACCTGACTTACAACTAATCATTTCGCTGTCTTCAGCAGAAAACAAACTAATTAAAGCAGCTCTACGTATACCACCAGCTAAAACTGAGTCAGCTATGTGACACACTATGTCATGAGCTTCAACTGTAGTAAGTGGTGTTCCATCATCTTTAGCATCGAATATACCTTTAATTTTTAGTATACACTCTTTTAATGGCTGAGGCCCTGGTGCTTTACCACCTGATGTAACTAGCTGTGCACCTTTTGGTCTAATATCAGAATAATCAAACTGGACACTGGAAGATCTTTTATCACCCATATAAGACTTCATAAGAACTTTAATTGCATCAGCCCAACCTTCAATACTATCACCAATTAAAAACCTTCTAGTTCTTTTTTCATAAGGCTTGTTAACTGGTGGCATTTGTTTTACGTGATGATTTTGTACAGAGTATCCAACACCTGTTCCTCCAAGAAGTAAGAACATGGTTTCGTGGAAACTATCAATGTGATCAATTGGTAGATAAGCGCAATTATACACACGATTAGGACTAATCTCAATCGGTTTACCTCCGAATTGTAGTGAACGCATGCTTGGTAAAATCTTTTTATCATATACTAATTTATAGGCTTCATTTATTTTATCTGAAAGCTCTGGATATTTTTTAATATGCATTGCTTTATTTCTGTCTACTAATTCAACCCAAGTTTCTCTACGATTTAACTCGGGTACAAACTTAGCGTATTTCATATATACTGTTATATCACTTAGTATCTTGTTTGATAGTTCCATTTTGTTTTATTTTTTGTTTTTCTTTTACGTTATCTTCCATTTCTTTTTTTAAAAACTCTATAGCTTTATCGTAACCTGGCATTATTTTAACCGTCTCTAACGTACCAATGCTCAACTCTCTAAGATGTGTCATTTCGTTTATTATCTGTTGTAAAACACTTGTTAATGCTTTTATTTTATTCTGCATTTCCAGCAGAGTACTTTCTTTCATATTTTATAAGTTCTTTATATTTTAAATATCCTTTTTGTTCTATACTCCAATCAATAAATTTTTGCAATTGACGTTCAGCATACTTTCTTCTAGCTAAGTCTTTCTTTTCGAAAGAATTAAGTTCACAGTTTCTTCGCATTCCTTTTGATTTTGAGGTTTGTATAACGTAACGCTCGGTAAGTGTTTATGTACATAAGCTTTAAATAACTTCCAACGTATTGGAAAAGATTCATTAGCACGTCCCTTACATTCAATGATAAAGCTATCTCCCACAAAATCTGGCGTATACTTAATGTTAAGTATTTTTTTATTACCTCGATTACGGTATTCACCTTTTCCATTGCTTTGTCTTTCATAAGCTTCTTGTTCGAAGTTAAAAGAAGGGACAAGCTCGTAAGTTTGCCCCTCGTAATGTGCCTTAATCTTAGCTTTTTTTAAAGCTATATACATATGTTTCTCTAGTCCTGACTGGAATTTAATTCCATCGTGTTCAACCTTCTTTGATCTTACTGGACCTTTCTTTCGTTTAAACCGGCGAGATCTTGTCATCCCAGTCTTTTTGAGCATTAACTAAACCTTTCTCAGTGTCGCCAGTCATTCCACCAACTAGTTTATTATCAGCTAAATGGTAAAACTCATCTGCGTGGCTAGGATGTGGCGGTCTGAAACTAGCTTTGTTAGCTTCAGCCACAGTTTCATCAACTAAGTTATCATTTAACTCTTCACGTGCAGCTTGTATATAAAGTATAGCATCCATGAGCTCTTCTTGTATATCATTTAAATAACCAGCTAGATCTTTTTGCTTAGTTATTCTTTCATTATGCATTGATTGTCCATACTTTTCAAAACCAAAATCAGATCTTGATATAAACTTATCCACAACGTTCTCAACGACTGGATCTCTGAATTTAATAGTCTTACTTTTCATCTTTAACAAATGTTCCGTTAACCATTTTACCAGTTCTTTTAGATATAACATCGTATGCTGTGTCAATACACTTTTCAATAGTTGTTCCGCCTAAATGTGCCATATTAGTTAATACTACAACCATATCGCCAATAGCATCTACAAACTCTTCATTATCATTTTTAAGTACAGCTCTACCTAGCTCACCTGCTTCTTCCATAAGTTTGCAAAACTGAGTTTTAGTATCGCCTTTAGTATAAAGACCTCTTTCACCAGCCCAGTCTCTTATAAGCTGAAACCTATTATCTGTTTTCATATAATCTAAAGTACCATTAGATCTAGTTGTTAAGCCGTCTAGATAAACTTGATATGCATCTTTACCAAATGGAAATCTTTCAGATTTAGATATGTGATCTTCAACTTGAAAATATTTAGCAAATGCTTTATTATATATGTAAGATCTTTCTGTAGTATACATGGATGTCTTAACATTATCCATTATCCAAGCAATTGTATCCATGTTGATTTCAAACTCACCATGCATCGTTTCCCATGTCTTACCCATCATATCCATTAATCTTCCTTTTAATTTAGATACTGGCACTGGAAATGTGCTTGTCTGCTCTGTTGCGTTTATGTACATTTTATTTGATTTAATTTTATTAATATATAGATCTTTATATTTTTGTCTGTCAACTCTATAGCCGTAAGACTGTTGAAGTTCTAACTCGCGGTCAGATATATAATTAATATCTGTACTTTGTTCTAGAACTTCTACTTCGTCTAAGCTGTAACCTTGCTGGTCTACAACTCTAGATATAAGATCACGTGTAACACCTATTTTTTTACCTGGTATATGGTATAAATAATAATTAATTTTATCCATATACTCTAGCTCTTGATGTTAATGTATTTTGTTCTGGTATTTGATCTTCGTATAAATGAAGATTATGTGCAAAATGGTAGTATGTACCTACCTTGTATCCTGTTCTCTCTGACACTAGTTCTTGTAGTTTACTGAAACAATATTGATCAATACAGAAACCGAACCAGAGATCATTAGATCGCATCGTAACACACATATTAAGCTTGTTATTTACAACTGTAAACTGTACAGCATATGTGCAGGGTGTATCATATTTATAACTAGACATTTCTTTACCATCATATATAGATATTGCAGCTTGTCTAGTGTTAGGATTATTCTTTAGCATAGCTACAACCTTATCTAGTTGCCAACCTCTCTCCCATTGTGCGCCGTAGTTAGAATTAACCTTACCATTTTCATCAGCCATCTTTTGCCATATCTGAGGTATCTTGCCATATATACTGCCAAGAGTATCTATTGTAGGCTCACCAGATAAATACCATTGCCATTCAGCTTCAGCATATTCAACATTAAAGTTTCTAGCTTCATTAGTTATCATACGATCTAAAGGATTTTCAATAGTAAAACCTTGGTTAAACATTGCCATCGTATTATCAAACTTATTACCTTCATGTGGTATTACACCATAGTAGAAGTTAAAAGCTTCATTTGCATTTTTAAATTTATATTGTATCATATATTTATTATCCCTTACCTTTCGTATTTAGTTTGTAATAATGTCTATACATTTCAAATAACTTAGGTAGTATTTCATGTTTTTTATATTCGCCTGGGCTAATCATCTCTTTGTTGTTAGCTACAATCCTTATTTTCCAATTTTGATTTTTAAAACCTTCAGCAGCTGCTAGCATACCTATTTTTATTCCGTGGTTTATACACCAACTGTATGCAGCTTGATCTTCTTTAGTTTTCTTATATGGATCAGGTTGTACACATTTATCAACTAGTCCCAAGGCATTTTCTCATCTAAGCTAGGCATCTCATGCGGAACAAAGCAACCAGACTTTGGCTCCCAAGTAAAATGGGCTTCAGCTCCGTTTTCACCTAAGTTTTGAAATTTACATTTCAATACCTTAACTTTTGTGGTTTTGTTTTCGTAGTCTCTATGAACTAACAAGCCGTGGTAACTAGCATCATACCATTCACCACCACCTTTTATATTATACATCGTTGGCTCTTCAATCTTGCCGTCTTGTGTTTTATACATTTTAGTTGGATGTGCAACTATAAATACTAACACATCATACTTTTTAGCAAAAGTTTCGATCTTAGTTAGATATTCCATTGTGTAACGATTGATGTCCTCTGTCTTACAATCAACGTCTCTAACTTTATTAAATGGATCTATAACTAAGCATTTAATACCTTTACGTTTAACTAGCTCAGCACCTTTACGTAAAACAGATTCTAAAGTATAGCGTTCCATATCAATAAAGAAAAAGTTCTTGTTAACATGATCAGCTACCTGATTCCATTTGTCTCCACCAATATCGCCTTTATTAGGCATATCACCCCATACTTTACGCATAAGCTTATGTGCATGTAAAAATGTAGGAGCATTTTCAGGAGATGCAAACGCTGTCTTCCATTCATACTCTTTATTATAACCTACAACCATTTGATCTACAAAGTCTGACTTACCTGAACTAGGTATACCTGTAACAGTTATAAACTGTTTAGTATATGTAGAAAAGATATTATCAAAGTTTGGTAAACCAATTTGAAAACCACGTTTAAAACCATTACGAACAAAGTCTGTAACCTCATCTTCAATATCTTTAAATGTTGTAACGTTTTCTAATGGCACAGGTCTTGCATCTAAGACTCTAGACTTTAGTTCTAACGCACTGTATTTAATTAGATATTCATTAGCATCTTTACAGTCATCAAACGTTGCTAGATAACAAACCTCAGCACCAAGACGTCTTACAAGTTCTGTTTGTAAAGCTAAGCCTGGCGGATCATTATCAACTGCAATAATTATCTTTTGTTTATCATCAAAGTAATCAATACAATTATCTAAGTAATCTAAGTTGTTGCTATTCAACGTAGCGCCGTTGGGCACTGATATAGCATTTGTAATACCAGCTTCATGTAAAGCTAATACATCCATTTCGCCTTCAACTATAATGCATGTATCATGTCCTACAGTATTGTCTATATTGTAAAATACTTTTTCAGCTCCTTTATATAGCTTAAAGTTTTTACGACCATCTCTATATTTAATATTTGTAAGTATTCCACCTACAAAATAATTAAACTGAATAGTATTCTCGGATTTACCGGTCTGTGGCATAAATTCTTTACCAACACTTACTTCAACATCTTTCAATGTTTGTTCAGATATACCTCTTGTTTTAAACCACTCAACGATCTTATTATCTAAGTTTCCAACAGTAGTTTTTTCAGGTACTACATAATCACGTTCAGCTTTGCCTTTACGTTTAAATGTATGTAGTTGATAAGATTTATCACAGTTGTGGCAAGTGCCGATACCACGTTCCCAATCATAAGAAGAGCATTTAGCTTTCTTGTTCTCAGGTTTCCTAGAAGACGAACACAGGGGACAAATCCCCTGTGTTTTACCTACTTCTAAGCCGTGCTGATTAAAAGACTCAATTAAGAATCCGTTTATTTCTTTATCCTCGACTTGCATTTATTTGATTTAATTAAAATGGTAAATCAGGGTCAGCAGCTACCGCTTGTGGTTTATTATTTTGTGGTTGCTGTTGTTGACCTCCGCCTTCATAAGGTATTTTCTCAGGGAATGTTCCGTTAGTCCATAAGACCTTTACATTACCAAGATACGTTTTAGCTACTTTAGCTTCTCTTTCTTCTTTCGACTGCTCTATACATACAGGACCTTGATTTCCAAATTGATCTGGTTCATCGTTCACTGTAATCGTAATAGGTAGGTATTTACCTTTCTTGCCTTCGATTATTTTTGATTTATCAATTGCATTTAAATTGATACTTGCTTTTATTATTCCTGCCATATTATAGGGTTTGATTTATAAAGTAATTATTAGGATCGAAATCCTTGTTATTAAAGAACAGATCATATATTTCAGACGCTTTTTCTACCTTTTCAAAACCTGTTTTGTAAAAGTTGTCTGAGCAATCATATATGCCAATTTGTCCTGTATTCTTATCTATAGCCATAAATAACATATCATAGCCAAATAAGTTCTTATATACATAAGCTTGTGAATCATAGTTGTATTTTTTAGCTGACCAATGAAATTTTTCTAAGTCTGCAGTAGTCTTTAAATCAACAACTAATTTTTCACTATGGTTAACAATATCAGCTTTACCTTTCCACCAGTTACCTGCTAATTCGCAGACACCAGGAACTTCAAACTCGTTGCCTTCAGCATGTATAAGATCACGACAAACTTTATTGTTCATCATCTTCTCAACTAATGCTTCGACCTTGTCAACCTCATGTTGTAATAAACAAACTTCTCCGTTTGTTATCTCTTTGTAAGCTTTAGTATTACGTGAGCTAGCTTCTACTATTTTAAAATTCTTGATCTTGTCTGGTTCAAGAATAGCAGTGTGAAAGTAGCCTCCGATAAGAAAGTGAGGAAACTGTTCAGATGGCTTTTTAAAATCAAGTGGATTTGTCATCAGTGTTCTTATATCTGAATTAGATATAAAGTTTCTGCCAAACTCACCATAATAATGTTCATCGTCTTTCAGCTTCTCTAGTATTTCTTTTTTATCTTTCATAATGTAGCTAATTCTTTCTCTTGCTCTTTTGTTAATTTATATTTAGATTTTATAGCATCTACTTTGCCGCCACTTTTAACATACTCTTTAGCTTTAAGTAATTGAGCTGTTGATATGGCTGCTTGAGTAATTGTTTGTTTTTTACCGTGAGCATTAGTTGCATCTGCATCTTGCGTATCATCAATTAAAAACAAATTACCTAATGCGTATTTCTTGCCATAAGAACTTGCTGCACCATAACGTTGAGGCATTTGCATACCTTTCTGATCTAAGTCAACACCTACAATAGCTACAGCTGTAACAGATTTATTATTACCTGTACCTGTTTCTTCTTCGCCATTAGATAATCTAGCAGTAACCTGCATAACAGGTGGATCATAAGAAATTAATTCTTCTTTAATCGTTACTGATACATCTAACTCCTTTAAAAAGGGTTTTGTAGCTTCTAGGATGTCTTCGGCAGATCGGAAATAATACTTGCCGAATGAGTTAAATCTACTTTTCTTCGATTTAAACTTCGTTTGAATTTGGGTTAATTTTTGGTTTATTGTCATATATATATAATTACATATTTATTTGCTAATTTACAGATAATCAATCACTTGCGAGTGATCTACATTATCTATTAGCTTGTTTACTGCTTGCTTTTTTATCTCTGAAACTCTTACATAAGCAGAGACGCCTTTTATTTCTAATGCTGTTGCTATTTCACTAGCAGACCATTTAGGTCCATCTAATCCATAGCTTTTGCTTAAAACCAACATTTCATTCCACTCTAAATGTTTTGATAATAAGCTCATTATATAAGCGTTTAATAAAGTTTCATTATAAGGATCTGATTTGTCAGGTATTTGATAAACCATATCTTCATCTGTTGCGTTTGCATCGATACTTAAGAATATGCTATTAAAAAACATAGCAACCATCTTTTCATCTTTGCTTTTTCTCATTTCATTTAATTTGTGCTCAGGTATTCGCATTGTGCCTCTATTTATATCAATAGCTCTGCGTATGCCACCTCTTATTCTTTTAGCTAGAAATGATTTTAAAGTTTTTTCAATATCTTCAGATTCAAATAATCTATTTCTATCTATCTTATCTACAGCTTTACATAACTGTAAACTACCTTCTTGTATTATATCATTTATAGACATAACACCTGAAGCTTCTTGAGATGTAGCAAACTTTCTTGATATATTCTCTACTAAAGGTAAAAATATTACCTTAAGTTCTTCAGAATTATAATCAACAAATCTTTTTTTAGGTATAGATTCAATTTTTATTTTAATATCTTCTTTATACCTAACATAGTTTTTTATGTTATACTTTTTCATGTTGTTTGTTTAATAGTTGTTTTTCTTCTTTGAGTTCTTCGCTCATGTGTCTGTAAATAGTTCGCTCAGTACACTTTAAAGCTTTAGCTATTTTAGGTGTTGTTATTTTACCTTGCTCATGTATATATAGCATTGCTTCATACACGTCGTCTTGTTTAATTCCTTTAGCTTTACCAATTATTCGCCCTACTATTTTTAATTTATCAATAGTTGTTAATCCAGATGAATCTTTAAAAACTACTTTACGCAATCTGTTTTTAGGTGGCGTGTCGAGATCTTGTTTAAACACATCTTCAACAACTTGTTTTATTAATTTACTACCAATATTAAAAGTAACAAATCCATTTTCTTTGTATATAATATATTCAGCTAATTGTGTAAATTTATTTTTATCAAGATTAGGGTTTAAATACCACAACGTAAGTAAATGCCATTTTAAAGATCTAATAGTATTTATCTTAGCTTTATTATTAAACATAGCATAGTACCCGTGAGTACCATCAGCATAATACCAACCCCAGCTGTGGCTCGATGTTGGATTGTCTGAAGAATATCTTCGATATATTATTCTATTATTATTTAAATATGTTAAATTACGGTGTGACATTTGCCCCTTACTTTATATCTTTAGTACCATTTGTCACCCTATCTTGCAAAGTTTCAAATATCATATCTTCTGCTTCTATGTATTCTTGAAAAGAATTAAATATTGGTTTTATTTTTTCTGTCATAGATTTTTTAAATGTTCTTTATATTTTAATAATTGTTGTCTTTTTTCTAAGTTAACTATTCCAGTTGCCATTGCATCTGTGAATATTTCGTTTTGTAACTCAGCCATTCGCTTTGTTACATATTTTCTATGTGATAAACATCTTCGTTTTTTAAGTATTTCTTTCATACCTACAAATGCCCGCACCTTGTGAGTGCGAGCTAGTATTATCTTTCCCAACTATATTTAGTTTTATCTCTTATTTTATTTAGCTTATCAATTAGTTTGTAAGCTACGTCTTCACTGATCTCATCAGCATAAAACATATCATATATTAATCTTCTCATTATCTAAATGCTGCGCATGTATTTTTATGTTTGTATTTATTCTTATGTAGTGAGCCTACACATTTAGTCTTAGCACAACTTGCTATTAACAAGATAGTTACTATTGTTATTATTAATTTTCTCATAATTCAGGGTATTCGTCTCTGCATTTGTCGCATATATCACAAAAATTGTGATGTTCTTCTGTCATAAATTCACTGCACATTTCACAGTAGTATAAGTCGCTTTGCCATTCATTTTTCTTCAGCCAAGGCATATAGCTTATTGGATCACTCATAGTTACGTATTGCTTTATAATGTGGATGTCTGTAACTACCTGCTTTAGTTCGTTCGAAGTATGTAAATGTAGCATACTGACCGATGTAGTCGTGTATATTTTCTAGCATATTAGCTAAGTCTTTGTAGTTGTAGCCTTTACCTGGAGGACAACCGAATTTATTTCCGTCATAATCTTGCATAATAAACTTACCTAGTGTACCTTCACGCTTACCTTTACCTATTTCATAGCCAATAATTGTGGCTTCTGCATCGTGGAAGTCTTTAAACTTCATAAGATCCCATGATCTTGTGCCTTTGTACTTGCCAGATGGTGTTCTGTATATAGAGCCTTCGTAACCTAATTTAAGGTTTTTAGCATGAAACCTTTGTGCATCATCAAAGTCTGTAGCTAATCTAGTAGGTGTTACATCTAGTATTGAGCTGTTTCTAAATGATGGTTCAGCTAGTAAAAACAAATTTCTGTCTGTATAAGTGGCTATTGTCATGCTAGCTACATCATACATATGGTATTGTACTAGTTCAGCCGCTTCAGCTCTATCAGCATCTGTTGGCTTTCTCTTTTTAACAAGAGATATAATCTTTTCGAAGTCATCTTTTAGACCGTGATTGTATAATTCGCCGTCAAGAATAGCTGTAGGATTCTTTGCAAAGAAAGGCTTTAAAGCTTGTTCTATATGCTGTACGTTCATAAACTGGTTGTTAGCACGAGAGACAGCGCCTTTTGCGGTAAATAAACAGCGTACGCCATCTAGTTTTGGTTGTATAAATGCAGGGTAATCTGCTTTATCTTCATTGTACTTATGCGCTAGCATAGCTTTACGTTCTTGTAATATTGATTCAATACTTTCCTGATCCATTATTTAATTTTCTATTTATATTGTTAATTTTCTTTAGTATTATTGCTGCTTTTTCGTATTCTTCTTTATCTTCAAGAATCATCATTATAGTTTGCATTTTAGCTAGTTCACCAACTAGTTTTTCTTCTTCGTTAATACCTAACTTGTCAGTTATGTCATTAATAACATAACCATTATTCATTAAGCTTTGTACTTGATCTGCATACTCTATGTCAGCTTGTTCTTGCTTTTCCATTATTTTATCAAATAATAGTTGTGCTAGTTTTTCAATTGCGTCTTCTTTCATATTAATATTATCCGTTAGTTATCGTATTTAGTTTGTAATTATACTGATTGTAGTTTATCAAGTCTGTTTAGTTTTTCTTCATTAGTTAAACTATTCCAGTTACTTGGCGGTTGCCAATCAGGTATACTAGCTCTCATTGTAGAGAAAACTATTCTTTCTTTATAAGCTATAGCTTTATCGCTTAGCTTATCTTCTTGTTTAGTGTCTAAGTCACCTAGTAACATAAACGCTTGCATTATTCCTATATTATTCATACCACGAAAAGCCCGTACCTTTTGAGTACGAGCCAACGTGTAAACTAAACTACTATTAACTAACTAACAGTTTCTTCAATTTCTTCGGCTTCTAAGCCATGTTCATCTTTTAATTCTTGTATTTCAGCTGGTGTTAATCCGTAGCCTTCTTCGTCATTATCTTCAATAATGTCTTCTACAGCTTCAGCAAAGTATTCTAGCATTTGATCGTCCATGTATAAGTCATCCCACAAGTATTCATCCATATGCAGTAAAGTTTCGCTACCGCCATTGTATCCAATTTCTTCCATAACAGCAGATGCTAGGTCAGATTCATAATAGTATACGTTTTCACATATGTTTATATTTTTTAAGCTATGAGTTAATACCCATACTTCGTAGCCATCTACAGTGTTTTCAGTGTAGCAATACAAGTCGCAGCCATCATTAAAGCTATCAGTTACTTCTAAACCAAGCTTTTGCTTAGCTATTTTTATCATTTTTTCTTCAGTTAGTGTCATATTATTTAATTTAGTATTTCGACAGTTAGTAAAATTGTATAGATTAATAGCGCTAAAACTGCCAATATTAGCGCTAAATCTCTTTTGTCATTATCCATTTGACTTGTTTATTTGCTTTATTGTATATAATACAAGTCTTTTTAGTCTTTCAGCTCTTGAATATATTAACATTCTTGCTTTCATTTCTGATTGTACTAGTTTACCAGATGAGTTTACAGCTTTCCAATTAGTATTATATTGTGGATTTAGTTGATAACAAGTATATATTCCACCGTTTTTATTTAGTAGATTTTTTCTGATATAACCTGTTTTGTGTTCAGATACACAGTCACCTGTTGGTAATGTAAAGCAAGTTGTACCTCTTTTTATTTGAGATGGACTTGATGTATCTTTAGCACCTAGTGCTTTTAATGTTTCTAAAGCTAGTTTTTCTTCGTTCATATTTATTTATTTATTAGCCATTCACCCCATATAAGCTGTGACTGAGTAAGATCATGATACCATACATCGCCAAATGTACAAACAGATCTTAGCTCGTCAATAGTTAAGTCAGAGTAATTGTCTTTTTGTTTTAGTTTGTCAAATAGCCAGTTTACAGATTCATACTCTTTAGCATTTTCTTTCAACTTGGCTTTGATATGTGGTTTTAATTTATCGTATAACATATTTATATTATCTTATAGTGTTCGTATTTAGTTTGTAATTTGTTTTTTAGTCATAGTTTTTACTTTATCTATTAACTCTTTTGATACATTAGTATAAAAACCAGGTGCAAATATTGATCTTTTACCTTCTTTTTCAGCTTCTAATATATCTTTTTCTACTTGTGTTACATAGTAGTTGAGCGCTTCTACTATAAGATGCGACTCCATTCCGTTAAATTTCTTCATTATTTTAAGTTTTGTAGTAATTTATGAATTATTTTACCATGATTTTCATGATAAAACTCAAACCATTCGTCTTCAAATAGCTCTAAGCCTGATTCTGTTAAGTATTCTGATGAGTCAAATACATAGTGTTCGTTCATTTCATCACAAACTGCTTGAAATATTAAGTCATAAATGTGACTATATAAGTTTTCTATTATTTCATTGACAGTTTTGTCTACATCTTTATGATTAAAAGGGTTTCTAGTTGCATAATGAAGCTTCTCATTGCTTTCAGTTATTACTTTTTCTTTAGCAGCTTGATACTCTTTTGATTGTCTAATTTCGTTTAGTGTTCTTTGTTTCATACTAATTCAAGTTTTTTAATTAATTCTTTTGATTTTACTGCAACCATAGACTCAAGATGAGCATTTTGTATCATTCTAAACAATACATTTCTTAGTTGTTCTGTACCCATTACGTGAAAATTTGCTTTTCCGTTACTATTTGGGCCAATAAAATCATAATAATTACTAGAATTATATTCACCTCTGATTTTTACTTCAAGTTCATTTATGAATACATCAACTACTTTGCTTATTTCTTTTTTGCATTTATCTTTTAATGCTTGTTCGATAGCGTTGGTATCTTTCATTTTTTAGTTTTTAATTTGTTAAACGCTTGTTTCAACTGTGCGATTTCAGTTTGACACTTTCTTATTTGTTCTTTATTACCTCGATCTTGATAGAATTTTGTCCAAGAATACAAGTTTTCGAGTTGTTTTGTTATTTTATTCATATATTATTTAATATATTATCTACTAGTGATCGTATTTAGATTGTAACAAACTAGCTTTATCTTATTATATTGTAATTGAGATATTTCTAGATTGTTTAGCGCTCGATCGATATAGCGCTCTGCAATTTCTTTGTCAACATCTAAGTAGTCAATGTAAGTTTTACCTATTTGCTCGAACAAAACGTCGTTACCTACATAAGTAGTTGAGCATCCATCGTATTTATACTTAGTTTTACGTTGACTTGAACCACCTGCCATAGATCTTAGTATACCAAAACCTGCTCGTTTTGTAAGCTTACTAGCTTTATCTGCATCTTCACGTGACATTACTTGAACAGTATTGCCAGTTTTATGGTTGATAGTGTCAATACAACCGAGTTTTTCTTCAGTTGAACAGTCGACACAGACAGTATAGCCAAGATCTAATCTTGCTTGTGGAATATTGTGGTTACATTTCATATAGATAATGGTAATTTGTAAGTATTAGAATCTTCAAAGTTTAATTTGTGAGTTTCTAGTATTCCAAGAACTTCTTCTCTTGTTAGTTTACCTTCCATTTGGAGTAGTATTGCCCAAGTGAAATCTACATTATCCATAATTGCTATCATATTTATTTATTTTATCTACCACGAAAAGCCCATACCGGTTAAGGTATGAGCTATAGCTAGTTAACGCTCGTATGTTTTTGGGTCGAGTTACAGCATCACACTCATGCCCGTTAACGTTGCTTATTCGTCAGTTGTTTGTCAACTTGTTACGTAAGTTAGACCTTTGTAGTTAAACCATGATGTTATGTCGTCTGGTATACTATCTATAGTGTAACCTCTTAATAATTTGCCATCT
>JACKZZ010008330.1_pt1 | contig 34382 bp, 22 predicted proteins | sample 8027871 | NCBI WGS metagenome assembly JACKZZ01 (sample SAMN15724774, study PRJNA655200) | protist metagenome | isolation source: fluorescence activated cell sorting (FACS) single amplified genomes of... | place: USA: West Boothbay Harbor, Gulf of Maine | collected 2000-07-19
GGATTTTCAAATGGAAAAAATAAAACACAGACTATGGTGCACTGGAAACCCGCGAGTCAAACAATATGAAGAATATGCGGCAGATAAGAAAACTCCCCAGCTTCTAATTGCTGCACGTGCCTGCATCCTTACGATCCTCCCATTGTTTTTGAGTAAAAATAAGCGAGGCGTTGATGCCAAAAACTACACATGGTGGAAAGAATACGTGCATCCTAAATGGTGGAGCGTTCATGAGGGTCTTGGCGAGACAGAGGAAAAGCGAAGAAAATTGATTTGCAAAGAGAGTCTGTCACTCCTCTCTGCTGCTCTGGAACAACACATCCAAGCATTAGATCAGGATTTTGTTACATTGCTTTCAGAGTTGTTATCTCTGAATAACTTTGGCGAAATTATGGGTATGTTATCATGCAATGCAATGGTAATCGATTTCCCTTCTCCCTCCCAAGAGTATTTTCAACTGTTGCCTCAACTCAAGAGCCAGGCAAAAATCGTTGACAAAAATGTCGCGGCTGCTCACGTAAAAACCACGCCTATGAGATGGAGTAAGATCGAACCAAATGCAATCGCTGGCTGTGGTCTTTACCCATTGTTATCGCTGGCAAATCATCGTTGTGATCCTAATGCTTCCATCGAGTTTTTAAGAGGGACCAACAAAGCTTCTCTTGTGGCACTGCGAGACGTTCTCCCAGGGGAGGAAGTATCCATTACGTATATACCGACCAATATAAACGATACGGATTGCGGTTTTAATCCAAACCGCTTTCGCAATTATACTCCTTCCAAAACATTTCAATTCTTGAAAGAGTACTTTCAAATCGATACTAGTGATGACGATAGTTCTGTCGGATCTCAGAGCAGTTATGAAGACGTCGGCGCTAGTGATGAGGATGATATTCCTGTCGAAACGATGGGGCTGGAGGAGCGGCAGCGAAGATTGTGGGAGTATGGATTTGGGTGTGAATGTGGACTTTGCGTGAACGAAAGAAGGCTAACAGCATGAATCTGCACCAGGAAAATAGAATGTCTTCCAATGTTTTTAGTTGTCTATACTTAGCGTTGATAGGACTAACATTATATTGGTCAATGTGTGCGTTATATTATTATTCGATTCATGCAGGCATGTATTCGTATGTTGGATCGAATATCTGGAGTGGATGACGGCGACTAGGAAATCAAGACCCACAGTTCACGACGTTTGTGCAATAATCGTAAGGAAGTTAAAAACCCAGCAAGAATAAATGTAAGTACTGTACAGTATGTCTTGTGGATCAAGTACCAACATACGTATACTATTACACTAACGTAAGTTTAACAAATACGTATTTTTGAGGATGGACAGTGGGTGTATATATGGACACAGCAAATATTTAAATAATATATTAATATATTTGAATGATGAATACTTGATGGAAGTTCTCAAAAGATTTTCACATTTATTGCCATGCCCTGGGGTGTTTTCGCTTTGGTGAGCAAGGGTATTGGTGTGTTCACGTGTTCACACGCACCAGTGGTTGACAGTTTTTTTTTGGCTTTGGATTTTTTCTTCCAGGACAAAAGATATTTTTATTTGAATTGTACCGAATTACTTGACCACCAAAGCTGAAGTCGTACCGATGGAAGTTACAAAAGTTGACGAAGATGACATTGAAACGGGCAACGAAGATCCGAAGGTGCAACCTCTGGAAACAAAGGCTGCGGCAGACGTGCGTTCGGGACCTCCCCCGTTCGATTTCTTTCGAGAGCTAAACATCATGCACAAACAAGTAGTAGCGCTCCGCGACTACCCTTCCTTTCTCTTCAAATGGATTGTTCTTCAACTGCTGACAATATCTGGAAGTGTATCTTTTTTAATATTCACCGTTGTTCAAAAAGAGCTCGACCTTGGCAAGATGACCACCGACTTGTACGTGTGGTTCGTTGTTATCGGTGTCTTGCAAGTGGTCAGCCGTGTGTCTCCTCCTTGCAACAGTTTAATAATCGACCAATTAAAAGGAAGCCTGCAAGTAGCACATGGAACTTCAGTGATCCGAAAACTATTTGAGATGGAACACGATTCAATGATATCGACACCAACGGGAAAGTTTGGACAGCTCATCAGTAAAATATTCATGAATGTGGACAAGCTTTTGCCTGCTTTGTACGGTGCCGTTCTCTCGACTGTGCTAAATTTGGTGGTCGGTGTCGTCTTGCTGGGCATATTTTTTGGGCCTATTTCTCTGGCATTGATAGTGCTATACGTGGCCTTTACCATCGCCGCCTACCGTACTGCTAAACAAGCCGCGATCCGAAACAAAGACATGATGACCGCCATGTTTTCGGAGTGGGGAAAGCTATTGGCCATTGCTGGGTCTTACGAGCGAGCGCATTTTTTTGATCGTGTGCAATACGAAGTCTCCAACGCGGAAAAGTCCTTCCAAACCATCAGCACCAAAATGTCGACCGTGTTGCAGGGAACGCATATTTCATCCGCGGTGCTTCAGATTATCTCCACGGGCATCACGGTGTTGTGTGTTTCTGTGATTATTCCTGCGCTGGCCAACAATGCGACTTCTCTGGAACTAATCGGTTTGTTTTTCTATTTCTTTACCTTTGTTGGTGGTTTAGAAAAGTACGCCGCCGACCTGACCGAACTTCGAAGTGCTCTGTTTGAAGCGCAAACATTGTCTGAATTCGTCAAAGCCCGATCCAGTGTCATTGATCAGCCCGGTGCTGTGAAATTGCCATTGACACCAAATCCTTCCATTGAATTTCGCAACGTTTCGTTTTCCTACCAGGACAAAACGATTTTGGACCAAGTGTCTTTCAAAATTGAAGGAGGACAGACCATGGGCTTAGTGGGAGCCAGTGGGTGCGGAAAATCCACCATTCTTCGGTTATTGCTGCGCTTCTATCGTCCAACCAGTGGGTCAATATACATCAATGGTGTTGACATTCAGACGATGACAGGTGCTAGTTTGCGGTCAGCGTTTAGTGTGGTTACTCAGACATCACAGCTGTTTGCCTCTACCATAAGAAAGAACATCGAATATGGGCGGCAAGGAGCCAGTGATACTGAATTATTGGCGGCCGCAAAGAGTGCTGAGTTGGTGCTGGAGGACGGTTCGGAATTGAGTCTGGACAAAGATGTTGGCGAATCGGGCGCCAAACTGAGTGGCGGGCAACAGCAACGGGTCGCCATTGCTCGAGCTATGTTGAAGAATGGAACGATTTATTTGCTAGACGAACCGACGACTGGGCTTGACGGATTGGTGGCACAGCAGCTGCAGCACACACTCGATGCTTTGGCATGCCAAGCTACCACGATCATGGTGACGCACAATTTGGACGATTTACGTCAAGCACAACAAATTTTGTACATGAAAGATGGCAAGATTGCGGAGAGTGGTACATACCAGTCGTTGTGTGACGCAGAGGGCGAGTTCTTTAAGCAGACACAAGCAAGAGTTGAACCATCGTCTGCAACAACAGGTGATGGTACCCCAGGCAAATCATCATAATGATCTCAATGCTTTCATTTAGTTGGATTTGGATGTGAATGTGAACTTTGTGTGAACTTAAGAAGGCTAACAGTGCGAATCTGCACCTCCTCTAGCTGACTGACTTAGTTCCTTTGATATCTTAGTTCCTTTGAGTACCCAGCCACCACGCAATACGCTGCCGCGGCGAGGAGCACTGGGTTCTGGGTAATCCCAAGAGACCGACAAAAACAACACACGCTTTTTTTTTACCTTTCGTCCAGCCATCGACACTGTTCACCCATTTGTCTCAACACAAAGTGACGGTGGATAGATGGGTATATGGGTATGTTGATGACAGGTTCGCGTTGGAGACGGTCGGACTGTCGGGATAGGGTCATCTAAATTATAAATTATGTGGAAGTATGGCGGATCATCGTCAGGAAACAACCTCGTATATATTTATTATTCATAATTTATAAAAAAAATGTAAATATGTATTATCCAATCCATAACCACCAGTTGCGTACATGTAGGTACCGTTCAGGTACAGTACCAGGTATGTACTCGTATGTACAGGTACCTCTAGGTCACCTAGGTACCAGGTACCATGGCATGATGGATGATGAAGCAAGCAAGTATTATCTTTTACTTCGCCCAACTAAGGTTCAACAGATAATCAGCAACTTCACCACTTCAAACTTGTGCACAAGCACAAAAACCATAGATATTCGCACTCTTTTTTGTCCTGAAGACAAACAGGTTGTGACGGCTACTACTACCCCAGCGCAATGGCTTCGCTTGCTGCGGTTGGAAACCCGAAGAAGAACAGTGACGATGGTGGAGGAGTAAGCACGAGTGCATACATAGAACATAATAATAATAGAACATGGGAAGAAATTATTCAAGAATGTCAGAAAGGGAACCTAGACGCAGTTCGAGGATACTTGGAGTCCGATGTGCCAGACAAGTCAAAGCTACTACAGTATTTTTCGTCGAAACGCAAGGCATGGTGTGACCGACCGTGGCCCAGCGACCAATACGAGAGTATGAATTGTTTAATGGCTGCAGTACTATCTGAAAACATTGAGCTCGTGAAGTATTTGCTGAAACAAAAAGGCCAGAACGTGGCAGCACACAATGCTGATCATTTAAATGTGTTGCATTTTGCCGCGAACTTCAATAAGCAAAGTACATCAATCATGGGGCTTTTATTGTCTTCTTCCGGTGCAAGCGAAGACGAAAAGGATGCCCCAGGATATTTCTGTAATAAGACGGGCTTTGTTGGAGGCGGATGGACACCGTTAGATGTGGCTTTGAGTGCGACACACAATGTCGCAATAAAGGAATCGATGGTCAGGCTGATGAAAGAGAACGGGTGTTTCACTGCAGCAGAACTGAGAGTAAAAGGTTATCGCGTGCTGTGTACCACGGATGGGATGGAGCGACCCTACGTACAAACGGTGTATCCTCCCCACGGGTTACCTTTTTTCCAGTCGTTCGATACCATGAGAATGGATCGTCAATGTATGTACGCGTTTATGATTTGCGTTGACCTTCGTCTCTCTATGCTTCCTGGCGGAGTGATGCGACCCATATGCAAACATATCTTTGACTTGTGCGCACCGGACGTGACTAGCTGCAACATGTTGAAAACATCATTTGAAGATATGGGTTTGAATAAAGAATTATTGCGCGGAGTATATGCCTGTGGATTTGAAACCCCCTCGACGGCTCAACAGGGGGGGATTTTCCCGCAGACCAGAGGCTGGAATGTAGTCCACCAATCCCAAAGTGGGACCGGAAAGACAGCTGCACATGCAATTGCTTGTCTGCACAGGTTAGATCTAACCCATGCAGTGTGCCAAGCCATTGTCGTGGGTCCCACACGAGAGTTAATGATGGCCACACAAAACGTATACGTATCCCTGGGTGATTATTTACAAGTCCGAGTGATGAGCCTCGTGGGCGGTGTCGCAGTAGACGGAGATATACGCCGTTTAAAAGAAGGTGTGCATGTGGTAACAGGTACCCCCGACCGTGTGTTGGACATGATTCGTCGCGGTGCTTTATCTGTTGATCATGTCCAAACGCTCGTTGTCGATGAAGCAGATCAAATGTTCAGCAGAGGACTGAAAAAACAGGTGCACGACATTCGAAACTTACTGCCACAAACAATACAAACATGTTTGTATTCCGCAATGATGCCACACGACGTCGTGGAGTTCGTTGAAACCAGCATCCCTGACGCAGTTCGCATACTGGTCACACGCGAGGAGTATACCTTGGATGGTATCAAGCAGTTTTTCGTCGACGTGGAGCAGGAAGAATGGAAGTTAGACACCCTTTGTGATTTGTACGAAACCTTGACGATCTTACAGTCCATCGTCTACTGCAACAACCGCAGAAAGGTCGAGTGGCTAACGGAGAAGATGATCTCCCGGGGCTTTTTCGTATGCGCAATGCACGGTGACATGGACCAGCAAGAGCGCGACTTGATCATGCGCGAGTTCCATAGTGGCTCTAGTCGTATACTGATCACCACCGATTTGATGGCCCCTGGTATGGACGAGCAAGTAAGGTTTCTCCTCAATTACGACTTGCCGACCAACTGTGAAAACTACATACACCGCATCGGCCGCAGTCATCATTGGAAAAGATTTATGTGCAAGGCAGTTGCTGTTAGCTTCGTGACCACCGAAGATGTCCAATACTTGCGTGACATTGAACAATTTTATAGCACACAGATCGAAGAAATGCCGATGGATCTTGCGGACTTCTTGATTTAACACATTCTTCCGTGTGCATGTAACAAAGAGAATGACATGTTGTCCTGGATGGGTTCGAATGCGTGTGAGTTGTTCGTACCTGCCAGCGCAATGAATCAATCAGCCTCCGAAAAGTCGTCGCTTTTCTCCACTTGTCTATCGCACAATGATCAGGCTGTAAACATACCCGAAATGTGTTTCTTTTACAATGTTCATACCCTGTGATGATGTCAACGATGGATGCAGAATAAGAAAACACTGTAGTTCAACGTGCTGTCACGAAGCAAAACCATGGGGGACGGCTTTATATAGACATAGCATTATTATTAATATAATTTATTCTTATTACCGTTTGATGTAACGAATTCGAAAAAATGCGTACACATTCGGTTTGTCAGTGAATCTACTATTGTTGTTGGATGCCCTGCACAAAAGTACATCGCCAAGACTCGTAAGTCCAACTGAACACCACAAACAAAACGAGCATCGATCAAATTGTGGTCCTCTCTCGTTTTCCAGGGGTCCACTACTATGTCGACGACTACGTTGGCGAGACCGAAAATAAATCTTAATTTGTTTTCCAATACAAACCCCTGCTTCAATGAATTGGTGATCGAAAAGCTGGTAGTGATATCCAAGAAATCTGCAGAGTTTGTCACTGATGAAGAGTCCAGACTGATTGCTAGTGTTTTGAATTCATTCGAGTGTTTTCAATCTCTCCATCCGGATTTACGTGATATTGTAACTAGGGACATCGACATTGAGCTCTTTGAGGAGGGGCAACATTTGTGTAGGCATGGTGAAACAGCTGATTCGGCGTTTCTGATTCTTTCTGGAAAAGTAAAGGTTTACAAGCCATTTCTAACGAAGCACGTAGACAAACGATCGAGTGTGGCATCTATGTTATCTGCAAAAACTGAGCCCGCAGTCGACGACACCCAGGCAAATAGTGGAGCGATCATGGACATGGGCGAAAAAGTAACATGCCAAAGCATTGACACGCATATCCTATCTCCGGACCCGGCGAAGTGCCCTACCGAGTATATCATAAATCCGGATACTTACGTTTGGCGACGAGACGCAGGGGCCATTGCTTTGTGCCCCGTTATTGTTGCAGTTGTAAAAACAGAAAAATATAAACAGGCCAAAGCTGAATATTCGGAAAAGCAAATCTGTGAAAGAATGGAAACGGTGCAGAGTTTGAATGGGTTTGGAAAGAAATTTTTGCGATTTTTGAAAGACCCAGAAGATTTCAATGTATTGAAATCGTTTTTGACAACTTGGAAAGTAGTAATGTACAAAGCAAACACAATCATTACCAAAGCCGGCCAGCGTATCACACATGTAATCATGGTATCGAGAGGAACATTAAGAAGTTTCAGGAAAGTTTCTAAAGATGACAATAAGAACATGCCAAAAACGCACGGATCCGCGCGGCTGTTAGAAATTGACCGATTTCATCGGCATGAGTTTGCCTCTGGGCTGATGGAAGTTGCAGAGGGGGCAGCTAAAAACATACCGTTGTATAAGTTGAAATATAAGGCAAGTTTATGCACTGGAAATAGTATCTCTGAAATCTTCGAAATACCGGCGGATGCCTTCTACTCTTTGTTGGTCCGTCCTGGAAACGGAAAGCGTCTGCTTTCATTCTGTTTAAAATATTTTGAAGTCGAATTTTTGAATGACGCGCAGTGCCAAAAAAGTTTAGAGACGATCACCTCTTGGAACGAGGATAAGAAGCATATATGCAAGACACATATTGGTGTAACAAAAGCAAACACGCGAATTAAAGAAACCAAGACAGAACAGAAAGCGCCATTGTTAATGCCACAACATCTTTTTAGAGTTCAAGTCACGAAACACGTTCCAAAGAGCGGTGCCCCTCATGCAGTCATATTAAATTGTCGTAATGAAATGCGTCACGGTAATAGAGAAAAGAAAAGAAAGAGAACTGTGAAGATGCGAAAAGTCCAGAGTACGGAAAGCCTTTTTGTAGAAGATATATCTTTATTGAAGAAAGTGCAAAACGAAATTGAAAACCGTGTAGCTCGTGCGCAGTCAATGAAGCAATTGATTACTTTGCCAATGATTGTGACTAAGGAACAAATAGAAAGAAATAAGGAAAGAAACAACAAGGCATGCAAAATGTTCAAGAATAGGCAAATGTTTGGAAGACAATACGACAGTGGGGCCCTGAGGTATTGGAATCCATCGTCAGATTGAAAAATGAAAAGCACGCAGCAAGGGAGTATATTTTTTGAAAAGCAAGTAACGTATAATATGTATCATAGTATCAAAAATAATAAAACTACTACGTAATAATCACTTGTCCACTTTTGTCATAAATCAAATTTCTCCATCAGTATGTACTATGTCAATAAAAAATTATATAATAATATGTTTTAAGACTTATTTAAATCAATTATAATCATCTATATTCTACTCAATTTAAAAGACACTGATAATCTACCCCCCTCAACACCAAAAGATTCGTACAGAACCAGGCAATCAAAAAAAAATTCTAGCCGCTGTTCGATTGTCGGAATTAACGGGAAGATCGATCCTCTAAGTGAATATGATGAGGTTGATGAAGAAGTGATCTACTCACAGGAGTCTCCAAATATGGTGGAATTTTACAGAGATTTTGACTGGGAGTTGGATCGATTTGTTGAGTACAGATTACCAATTAAAAACCCACTTTAGTTTTTAGGATTGGAACTGAAATTGTATTTGATTTAAAATGAGAGTCTTATATATATTTTTTTTTAATCATCTATCTTTGGAAATTCATGTGAGTAGATCACTTCTTCACCGAACTCATCAAAGTCACTTGGAGAATCAATCTTCCCTTTATTTCCGTATGTAATATGTCATATATCATAGTGGCTGTATGTAGTATCATAACTTAGAGTAAGCTACAAAAACTAATATCTTATGCATATATATATAATGTCTGGCTGGCTGTATTTTGAATTAAAAGTCAAGAAAAGTTCGTCACATACATGAAATCAATAATTTCTATCCGATCATCTTTCATCACTACGATCCATACGATGCCACTCTTCATTTCCATCTCTGATAAGCTAGCGAATGAAAATATCCTGTTGATATATATTTTTAATTCGATTATTGAGCCTTATATACTACTAAGATCAGCAAATGCACACCTGCTTGATGCGTGATCACCAGAGGGTCATAATTAACTTCGTGTAACGTCAAGGAAATATCGATCTTTCGATTGAAGTCGTAATCTATCCATCGCAACGAGATATGATTGTAAAAGTAAGTTATGATTAATTTTTTACGTATGCATTACCGTGAGTGTTTGTGTGTGTGTTAGTACTACTCCTCATGGTACACAGCACAAAACGAGCAAATTAAAAAGGCGTAAATGTTTATACGAACGTCGTAAAGGCTATAGATGATCGACGGAGTGTTTCAAAAATCTGACGGTCAAAAATATCCAATGGCCTGTTGAGCTCGCGGCAATTTTGTTGACTAAATAAGGAAACCTTCTTCCTTCATAAAATCACGGCCACAAATTGCTGATGCCACTCTCCATGCACCAAACGGATCTATAGGAGATGCGTCCATTGATTTTGCTATTGCAAGAGCAGCTACAGCTTCCTGTGGGGACCGACACACTGCATAGCCTAGACCAGTAAGCACTTCAGCATGTCGGTCTTGGTTATCAACCCAATGTATTGGAACACATGGGCACTGCATCGCGCATGCTTCGACTGCAACGCCGCTACAACTAACCAGAGCATATCGAGATGTCAAGAATAACTTTGCCATGGTGTCGGCGTCGGCCCATGTTATACGAATGCCAGGCTTTCCATATTTGTCATCCCACATTTCAATCAAACGGTCTAAATCTTGTGCTGCTGCTATGGTATCCGAGGCCAAAACGGTCAATGGTTCTTTCTTCAGAGGACTTGACTCTTGGATGATAAGATTGATGCATTCCCCAGTCAGTTGACATGTATCAGCGCCGCCAAAGCATACAACAATTCCTTCTCGTGGACCAGAACCACTCGCTAGCGTACGAGCAAACTCGGGTCTAATTAACAAATATTGTGTACCCATAAGTTGAAGACCGTGATACTTTGGCTCGCCCGAGTCGGATTGCATTGGGGATAGTCTTGCATCGACAAGAGCACAATCGCGAACTTGGTGATCATCCATGATGGCGATTCTGGTCGGTTTTCTATTGTGCAAAATATCTTGTCGAGACATTTCGTTGTGCAAATGAGTGAGATATCCTATATCCACGCCATAATGATCAATAATGATCCAGTCTGCTTTGTTCGTTGTTGCCCAAGAACCAACTTGTATGGCTTCTGCCTGACCGCAATCCGAATCGCAATCTAATAAAAGGTTGCCTGGAGCGACAGGCTTCTGGAATAACGTTTCAAGTGGACTAGGACCACCGCCCAATGCTTTTTTCGTTGCCCAGTGCACCTTTATCTTAAAATGTTCAAAAACATCAGCAAGAGCTTTGGATCTAACCAAGTGACCCATACCAACGCCTATTCCACAATCTGCAAACATACAAATCGTTGTTTGTTCCCTTTCGATAGATGACATGTTTCTAATAGTAAACTTTATTCAAAACACTGTCGTCTCATCAAATGTTCCGCGTTTGTAGCCCCGCTCTCATTTTGAGGGGTCGTCTGGGAACATAGATGATCCACGGGCTACACGCGCTTCACGGAAAGAAAGACTTGACTCCATTGATTGCACTTCTTCTGCTTTCGCCGTTCTGTGTTTTTATTTATTTATAATAATATTACAATATTATAAATGTATATTATAATAATATTTAGTAGAGCGAGTCGTCGCAGTCGCAGTGTTTGCATGTCGCAGTTTATTATTATTATATTATTATTATATGTATTAATAGATTAATAGTATGGATTTTTCGTACGCAGTACTGTCTTGTTAGAGTGAACAAGTTCACACGTTTAATATATGCCCACTCGGTCACTTTGTTCAGGTGCACATTTTCAGATGATTAAGTGCCAAGGTAAAGATGGCCACGCACGCATTCATTCGTGTCACCGTTAATAAGCATCCACATCTACCACAATAACTCTCTCTCAAATTTTACCCACATTTTTCGGTACTCTGACAGAAAACGTTTGACCTGGACCAACTGATTCTGGGATCTTGACAAACATTCTCTTCCCCTGATACTTTATTTGTAATTTGTCTCCGCCTTTCTTCTTAAATTGCGGAGGGACAGTTAAAGTCAGTGAAACTGTACTCGACTCCACACTAAACGGCGCGGCACTGCTATTATCATTTGGAATCTGTACTTGAAAGGAGTCCCCTGGTTTCAAATTGCCTGGTAAAGTGAAGGTCACATTCTTCCCGCTGTTATTCGCGTTCTTAACGGTAATCACTTGGCCCGGTTTCATCCCCTTTAGTACCGTAAATTGGATTTGTTGCCCACCACCAGTACTTGTACTCGATGATGGTGGTGGTGGCGGCGGCGGGCCAACAGCTGGAATTGGGACTTTCATCTGGGCACCAGCCCCTACACCGAGTGGAATTTTAACATTCACGTCCCTGCCATCAGGAGCTTTCACAGTGATAACTTGACCGGGCTGAACTCCTGCGGGTACAGTAAAGTTTATGAACTGCGGTGCAGGTGGATTTGGTACGAGTTGGGCTACTCCTTGCTGCGCGCTATGGTCACGACGTAATGCCTCTGTATACGCCAAGCAGGCGTCTTCCAAGACACTCGCTAGAATTTCTGCGTCTTCCATAAAGAACGTTAATTTTCCTTGTGGGAAGACGATTAATAGTTCCGTCGAATCCAGTGCTTGCCATCCTGCGATCTCCTGGAGACCCCAAGACGCGGCAACTCGCCCTTGTTGAGGATCAATAATGGTGAGTCGACCAGCAGTTTCTACCACAATGGCCAACTTTTCTGGCAGATTCAAAAGCTCTCCATTCTGCCCTCTCATACCACCCATGGAAAAATCATTGACAACTTCTACCGGAGGTGCAGTGACACCCGACGACAGCATTTGTTGACCTGCCATGGATAAGCGCGCGCACTGCTCAAGTGTAGCACTGTTGCCAGAGAGTCGGCGTGCTTTGATGGCCCCCACCTGGGCTAAGCTATCTGGGATTTTGGGCGCCGCGTGTTCTTTATATTGTTTTCCAGATGCAATAGAACGCAAGATTCCGTTCAGGGTATTGCAAAAGGTTTGCGCAACATCTTGGCTCTCCGTTTGTATCACTATATGCGACCCGCCTTTTGATTCAATTAGCTGCAAATCAATGTTACCGTCGTAGGCAGCATATTGCTGCAACGATGTAAACTGAATAGTCACTTTTTTCCCACTCCCTTTGAACGAACCCATCCCGACAAGGCGAATTCCTGCAGAACCGATAATGGTCAACGCCACGTTCTCGGGAAGGACCTTAGGACCGAAGGGGCTGGTCACGAGAAGGCCAGGAATATACTCCAAGGCTGCTTGCTCTTCGTCCTCGGCATGATGGCGGTCAACCACAGAATCTCGTTGTGGTTTACCCCCCCCTGACATAGATCGGGCAAGCATTTTTGCCACTTCATCAAGCTTTTGCACCAGCCCCGGCGCGTCTTCACAGGCAAACTTATACCTACTTTGGTCACGAGCTTCCAACACTACTTCGTTCGGCCCCGGCGCACCCCAACCAGATAGCACGACGAACTCAATGATCCGAGTTTTTGATTTGCCGGTCGGGTCAGAGACAACAATACCTTCTTTTCGCACTTGTAAAATGACTTCGTGCGGAAACTTTTTCGAGGGATCAATGAGGGTTGTTGCGGCAAATTTATCGCTGCTGCGGAACACGTCCAGGCGGACGAGGATCGCTCGCTCTATGGCTTTTGCGTTACTGACAGTAAATGTAACGTCCGCTTTCGCCTCGAACTGAAAAGTCAACTTTTTATTGTTCGGACTTGATCCCCAGCCCGTGATTTGTTTAAATGACGGCCTGTATAAGATTTCACCTTTCTTGTCCAAAAACACCAACCCATCAAATTCAACGACAATGGTTGTCGTCTTCTTGAGTTTTTCGTTGGTTGTTTTAGCCTTAAAATGGAGCCCATGGGCCGAAGGGTTGCCTTTCGCACCTGTGTTTCCCATCGTTATTCGATTTTTTTAATTCACACCGGTGTGCAAGCGCTCTTCGTGGTCTGTGTGATCGTCGCCTCCACAGATACAGAAGGCATTCCCTCCGACGCACAGGGCATCTTGCGTGATACAAACTGTGCATCTGTTGATGCAAACAGTTGTTGACAAACTGGATGACGTGCCATGAAGTCATCATCAACACACGCGTTACATGATAAGATAGCAGGGGATTTCAGCACAAACATGCCACGTACTTTATCGTCGAATAGACTATGAATAATACCTATCACGCGACGGACGCACATACTACTCATACACTCACGCACACACTCACGCACAACAACAAGGACAGGGCGTGCATGCAAGGGGTGAATGTGTGTGCATTATGTGCAAGTTTTTAGTGTACGCACACGCGTGTACAGGAAGTACTGTCGCATTGGGCAGGCAGGCAGTAGAGAGATCGATCACTTTTTGAGAACATCACTTTCGTTACTCAATATAACTTCTACAGTCTACTCGTACATACTTGGTATTAGATCTTACAAAACCCCCTCATTGTCGATTCTTTTAATGTATCCATTTGACACGAATGCTTGCCCAGAACCATGCCCATTCACACCGACCTGGCAAAGACAGGCGCAAGGTCTGGAGACACCAGTACCCACACATTCATTTTGCACTTGAACGATTGCGACGATGGGGGAGAGACTGCATTTTACAAGCAGGTAAATGTGACGAAAAAAGCGTTGGCAAAGGTTTACCCGGTACGTGGAAGACTGCTGGTCTTTCCACACGATCGGGCAGTCACAAAGTGAGCTACGCCGCGGCGGTGGTGCCGGGCGAGGTCCGCCGTGATTTTATTATTATTATTCTAAATAATCCTGAATTTCCTCATTTTCAAACAAATTGGACGCTAACTTTGTCCTTTGGTGTCCATTGGAATGGTTTGATTTCGACTGGGCAGCGACACTATGAACCCACCAAAAAAAAAATGCTGGTGGCTGCTGGCTGCTGTACTTAGTAGGAATACCTAACTTATTTTTATTAAAAATTATTATATGAATGCCATATCAGCAGGTTGGCGACGCTGCGGTGCGGGCTCCAAGCTTTGGTCTCAGCCGCGACCTTTGCCCTCGCGGCCACGGGATCCGACTTGAAATCATCGAGGAGTCCCAGGAACTTGAGCACGAGATTGTCGTCGGCCACGAGCACGTCGGCCCGGCGAAAGACGCGGATGAGCATGGTCTTCAAAGTCGCGGGCCCGACGCCTTTGAGCGCGTTGAGTCCTCTGTGGCGCACGAGGTCGGCATCCTCCAAGGTCTGCAGCGATTCAGCGGCCAGAGCTCCACCAGGAGGACCGGTGTCGGCAAATGCGGTGCCGAGTGATTTCAGAAATGTTGCTTTCTGGTTGCCGACGCCCAGTCCGCCATCTGCGCTCTTCGTGTTGAGCCTCTCGAGCGCCTCGTCGCGCAGCCACGCTGCGGCCGCCGCGTCATCGGCACCGGCACGCTTCCAGAGACGAGCCTTGGCCCCGGCCGCAGCCTTGACCGTGACTCGAGTCTCGATGATCTTCTCGCACAGCCCGCGGAAAAGGCTTTTGGGCAAGCCGTCGAGGAGGGCCGCAGGACTCGAAACGAATGATGCTAACGGGGGACGCAGCCTCTCGTCCGAGGCAAGGTGCGCAAACGCAGCGTCCAGATCGATGCGCCGGAGGGATTCCCCCACAAAAGGCAGCCAAGGCTCTGACTTTTTTCGCCGACGCCTCTTTTTGGGTGCCGCCGTCGCTTTTGTTGAATGCGAGCGCTTCATCCAGCACCAAAAGCAATCAATAATCAATAAGTTGTTGTTGTTGAGGGTTCTAGGGCCGATCAATCCAGAGTGCGCCGACACTTCTGATCTGGTCAAGCAGAGAACAACTCTGTTGATCAATGTGCTTCGTGGCGGCGGCTTCGTGGCTTTGATCAAGCCTAGTGCAGTAAATAATAATAAATATATGCACATAATGGTGGGTATAATCTGGAATACCTCGTGGACTAATTAATTGAAGGTTTTCATTCCTTCCTTCTGTAATATTATTAGATATATATATAAATAGTATACGAATACGAATTAAATAAGTAGACGAATAATGAAAGCCAGCCAGTAGCCAGTCGTCTCTAATTTGGATACGGTGTTCAGTGCCTGTAAATAATTCTAATACCGAATAATACTAGACACTAATAGTAATAGTAAAAGATGGTGTTTTACCTGGTGTTATACCTAGAACCCTAGAACCCTAATTTGTGCTTTGTGCTTTGGCGGCAACTTTCTTCTTTAATCGATCGACGACGGGGAGAGGATGATATGACAAGGAAGGCAAGGAAGTGCGTGCATGCATGCAAATTCATCAAAAGGATTACTGGAGTATAGCAACGCAAGAAAGAGAGAACAACCGGCATCAGGTATGGCAGCGATTACAGAAAATTTATCGAACTTAAACGTTGTCAATGAAGACGTGAAAATGCACCGTTACGGTGTGAACGTGACAGGTGTGAAACAGGTGTTGAAATCGAAAGTGTCCACGTTACCGCAGGCGGAGGAGCGCGACGTGAAAAACTTGCTGGAAAAGTATAAAGACAGCATTGAAAAATTGAAGACAAAGTGCAAAGATATCCTGAGTTTGAACGGAAACGACCCAGGTATTGATTTAATATACGACGACATATTCATACTGAGGTATGTTTTATCGAAAAAGAATAATTTGAAGAAAGCAGAGGAAGCCATTCGGGTGTGCTGCAAATGGAGGGCTGACCCAGAAATCAGAGAGCAAGTGTTGAAGCCTGTGGCAGACAACACTTGGACAGAAGCACCTGTATACCAGTCATTTTGCAAGCATATGTGTTTTGGCGTTTTGGGGTCGCAGGTTGATGGTGGTTGTCTCTTTTATCTACGGGACGGGTTGGGCTTCCCGAACACGGTATTTGAAAGTTTGAAACGCGACGAGTTTCTAAAGATCGGATTTCAATCGCGTGAATACATATATCGTTGGTGCGATTACGAGACCAGGCGCTTGGGTAGGCTTGTTAAAGCAATTTTTATTTTGGACATGGACAAAGTGAAATTATCGAAACTTTCAGACTCGCGCGTGCAGAAATGTTATGCAGAACTGGGAGAATTTTCCGAAAATAATAACCCACAAATGGTGGACAAGTATTTGGTCGTAAATGCCCCATCTTTCATCCCATGGTTCATCAGTTTTGTAAGACCGCTATTTCCCAGATCGATGATGGACAAGTTTGATGTGTTTCCAAACAACCCTGCGTTGGGGAAATCGCAATTCAGCAAAAAATGGATAAATTTAGACTATCTTCCCGATTATCTTGGCGGAAAATTTCCTTCCACAGATCTGCCAAAGGAACTGACTGGAGAGCTTATTCAACGTGGCGACGGTGGCTTGAGCAAAATTTACCTTGGTCGTCGCACCAGAAAATATTGTGAAGTGATGACACCGTCTAAGGGTAAAATTAATTACAAATTCGCATTAGTTGGTAGTGATGCTTATTTGACTGCAACGTTTCATAAAGATCCAACGCAAGTTGACGAAGACCATGAATCCCCTGATCAAGTAGAAATACAAAAACAGCTTAAAATTTCTGCGGAGAATGGAGTGTATAGCGGCGCATGGGAAGTGCCAAGAAGCGGCGTTTTGATTGTCGAATTAAGCAATGCACATTCAAGATTCACAGGCAGAACTCTGAAATGGGCGATGGATTTTGAGACTGTGGACACCTGAAAGAAAAAAAGGATGTACATCATGCACACAAAAGCAAAACAGACGAAAAAAAACAAACATATGATATGATACTAGTATCATATCATATCATATTATCGTATGTTAAAATAAATATGATATTTTTTACATATTTGTTTAAAAAATCTTGTTCGCACGAAAATTTTTTCTAAAATCAAAACGCATATTTACTCTTTCAACATGTCGTTTATTTTGACACCTCTTCTGGCGTATTTATTATTGCATACCTGACATCCCCAAATAAGTCGAGCACTTTTATCTTTTTATTTTCATGCCGCACCTGGAGCACTTCCATTCCGCTGCCGGCGGTTTTAAGGGGTGAATGTGTGCATTATGTGCAAGTTTTTAGTGTACGCACACGCGTGTACAGGAAGTACTGTCGCATTGGGCAGGCAGGCAGTAGAGAGATCGATCACTTTTTGAGAACATCACTTTCGTTACTCAATATAACTTCTACAGTCTACTCGTACATACTTGGTATTAGATCTTACAAAACCCCCTCATTGTCGATTCTTTTAATGTATCCATTTGACACGAATGCTTGCCCAGAAGCTGGCTTTTCTGAATATTGCTTTTTCGCCTTGCATGTGGCACAACGACTCTGTTGGTGTTTATTGCTTCGGCCGCATGTAACACAACGCCACGTACTTTTGGACGCATTGCGACCTTTGCCTCCGCTTACATGCCGGGAAATAGCCACTATATCTGTCGGTCTTCCCCCATCTCTCCTTGTCGTCGACGTTGAAGGGGTTACTTCCTTCACATGGAGTCCTTCGTCAGGTCGAAGGCTTTCAGCCATATTTTCTAAGGAGTGGACGGCATCTGCATCAGACATATTCTTTAGAAACGACATGATATCGCCAAAACTCGCACCATTACCCTCACGCTGAACTTGGTTTTCTATCTGCCTTCGTTTCTCAGACTCTTTGATCCAAAACTTTGCACCGAACATAGCTCGTTGAAAATCTAGTTGCATTTTAAATGCCGGAAATAGCATCGCCGGGTATTGTGAGCAAAATGAACGAAAATCTATAAATGTAATTTGTGCTTCCCCGTGGCCATCATCAAACATGTGTTTAACTTTCTTAAACACCAATTGCGCTTTAGCACTTTCTCGCCATTGCTTCCCGTAAAGTTCCTTAATCATCATCTGTAATTCTGAGCTGTCGATAAGGCCCGATCCATCTTGGTCATACATTTCAAATGCGAACCGCATCAATGCCAGCTTATCAAATGTACAAAAATTCCATACACATAAAACGAACTCACCAAAATCTACTTCACCAGATCCATCTTCGTCCATCACGGAAAATGCACGTTTTGCAAACTTCGATTTCTCAAAGCTAAAATGCCGAACGAACTCGCCATAGTCGATCTCGCCACTTTTATCAACGTCGATCTGGTCGAAAATTGTCCGCAGCTTTTTCACTGTCGTCTCGCTCATACCAAGCTGAGCAAAGGTGTCCACTTGATCAAACGTATATGACACACCGTTCTGCGACTTTCGGATGCATGCTCCCATCTCTATCTACATCGTCTTCATGAGTAAATGTGTCTCACAGGATTAATCGAGTCGCTGAGTAACCCTAGGTATACGCAGTGTCATGTTCTGAACATTGCGCAGAGGAGGCGATGCGAGAAGTGCGGTTTCGATGAAGTATCATATTGAATCCAACACGCTATATCGATCGCTATCGACTATCGCATTGTATTATCGTATGTAATGATTTGGTGAGTGAATCAGGGAAATCGGTGAATAATGCTATACTGTGTACTGTGTAGTTACGTCCGAAGTATATTCTATATTCTTCCTTTATTTGTCCTTTTTATTACACGAATTTATTAATGAACTTTGTATTACCCGTAATTCATTTATTCAAATGACGTGAAAGTTGTCCGTGCGTCTTCTCAGTCGCGCATGTGTTCGGTGACATTAACCACATCGAATCTGCTTGTTTTGTCTCTCCTACTGCACTCAAAACCGTTCGAAAAGGGTGTAGTTTTTTCACCCAAAAATAATCTGTCTTGTTTCGCCGTGCTCTTGGTTACGCCTAATGGTGCGATTAATTATATTTTTGTTAGCCTGCATCATTGTAAATGGCGAAGAATGGTGTGACACAAACCCGTCAGCGACTAGTGGGAATTTTTCCCTCCTGAAGGATTGTGCATTGCATGGTCAAGTAACACTCAGGAACCAAGCAAACCTTTCTATTAGCGGCGTTCCGCAGCACTCTCTTTTTTCCATTTACAGAGTTTCCACAACATCATCTAATTTTCGAGCCTTCAAAATTTACGATGGAAGCACATTATTGCTGAGATACGTGAACCTAAGTGGCGGTATAGGTAGTGGCGTTGTGGCGAAGGAGGCAGTTTCAATCTCGGGGATGGGATCAGAGTTTCGTATTTTTCATTGCATTGTAAGTGGACCTTCGCCTGGAGAGGGTGGTGGTTTGTCTGTGCAATCTGGTGGGCTATTTGCACAAGAAAATAGCACTATTGAAGACAGCGATGCCGGTTATCCAGGCGAGAAATGGCCGTATTTCACGACTATTTACGAAAGGAAAGTGGAAGAAAATGAGACGGTTACATTTCCCGGTTTCAAACCTCCTTGAAATTTGCATGGCTCATGAACATTTTGCGCTTTTGTAATGGCTTTATTTTATACAGATTATCATTATACTATTTAATATAATTACAACAAGTTATTACTTGTTTTTCTTCGTTACTTCTTCCGCATAATTATCAGATAAATGATAAATCAAGTAACGAATAGATTGATTAAGGTGTGTGTTGAAGTAAACATATGATCAATTATAATTTTATGACAAACTTTCCTTACAAGAGAAACTAATGATTTATATTTCGAAGGGCAGACTCCATGGAACATGCACTCCGCCCTCGGCACATAAGCGCATTGGCGTATATTGCGAGCGAATGCGTCGTGCACACGCCAGAAAATTGGGAAAGATGCATGCATATTGGCAACGACTTGTATTGCGGTTTTGCAGTTGTAGGTGTGTTCATGCGACCGTCTCCTTCACAACGCACGTACGTGCAGGAATTGAAGGTAGGAAGCTGGGATGAGTCTGTTTCATGGCGAGATAACGAAACTGCTATTGAAAAGTTGAAATGCGATCTTCAGCAAATGGGAAGCGACGGAGTCACGAGCAATAATCCTAATTGGGAAAATAAAGGTGGAGGTCCGCAAACAGATATCATGGACACTTCACCATTAACGCTTGGAAGGATTCGCGAAGAGCAAGTTCCAATTATAACTTCTCTAACGCTTGCAGAGAGCTTGAAGAATCTTGATGACTGGGATGACCTGAAACGCACTGGTAAAGCAAACGAAGATTTCAACAAGATGACAAGAGATCAACAAAGTGTAATCAAGAACCTTTTTCATGCAACACGACCCAACGCAAAGCGGAAAAATCCTGGAGCGCAAAGTCCTCGGATCGTTCATGTTGGGAATAAAGTTAGCGAAGCTAGAACTGCAAAGGAGATATGGAAAGCCCGTGAGCAAGTTCACCAGACTTTACGCATGCAAACTAGCCAATCATTGATCAATCATGTGACACGCTTTACAGCGCAGAAAACTGTTGAACCTTGGGATACCACTTTGAAACGTCATGGTCGCCACTCACCACGTGTTTTAGTTACGGAAGCTGACATTCAAGCGCGTACATATTTTCAGAAAATGAAACTTCCAAGTTTTAAAAAGAACGACTTTGCCAAAAAACAATTCAGGAAAGAAATGGCCGTATTTGATGCTATTGCAGATCCTTTGAAAAAAATAAAAGATGCTATACGCAAGAAAGCGCTAGAAAGGGAAAAGAAAGGACGGCAGCAAACGTTAAAAATGATCAGGAAGGCCATCACAGAGGGGCGATCAGTATTTGGCAAAGCAATATATACCGTGGTTGATTTATGCGATGCAATCGACCGCGATGGAGACGGATCATTAGATCGGAAAGAAATTCGGGATGCATTGACCCGGTTGGGTTGCGGGCTCCCGGAGCGTTCGATGACTGCATTTTTAAACGAGATTGATGCGGATGGTAGCGGGGATGTGGATTATGAGGAGCTTGCGCAAGCACTAGCTTTGCCCTTTGACAAAGACGATTTAGATAGAAGGAACAGTCAAAAATATGGTAGAGAGAAAGCCCCACGAGTTTTTCGTCCTCGAAAAGACCATTGGATCCCCCCTCCTTCAGGCTGGGCTCTCATTAGTGAAGGCAACAAGATTGTGATCTAGTGGGACCTACCCGTATGTTCTTAGAGAATGGATGTAGCACTTCCCCGACGCAACTACTATTTTTACGTATTACTAAGTACTTAACTTTGAACTTAATTATAGTACTTGTTCGTTAAACCTTTAACTATCGTCCTCTGTCCTCTCCGATTAACTTATTCGTGTTTACTGTATATTCTTACTCCCGATCCACTTTTTGACTCAGGAACAGGTAAGTTTAAGTAAAGACTAAATCACTTGTCGCGTCGATCCAACGGTGAATAGAGTTTTTGTTGTATGGTTTGTCTCAGCATCTCTTGACTTGGTGATTGTGCCCTCCTCGTCAGTGTCTTCAGCATTGCTGGGGATGTAGATGGTCGAGGATGTGGGTGAACATAATCCCCACCTGGATGGGCGGCAATATTGTAGACATCCGGACCGGGTGTTTGTGAAGCAAAGTAAGTCACCCACTCTAAATTGGTCTTTGGCTTTGACTCATTAAATCGGCCACCACCAATTTTTGGGTTGGGCATCATTCCATACGTTGCAGGACCTGGTGTGCCTTTATTGAAATAAATTGTCCATTCAATTTCTGATTTTCCATTTCCAGAATTAAACCGGCCACCTCCTGGATTGGGCAATTTTGGTGCTGGATAATGGTTAGACCCGGGAGTGTCTTTCGCAAAATAGCGAATCCAGTCTATTTCAGATTTCACCTTCGCTGTGCTAATACGCCCACCTTTGGGCAACGGTAATGGCGCTGGTCTATAATTCGCTGGCCCTGGTAAGTCCTTGGCCCGGCAAATAACCCATTCGATTTCAGACTTTGGTTTTGACTCGTTGAACCGACCACCTCCAATTTTCGGCAGAGGTGGCCTCGGGTACGCATTTGCGCCAGGCGTTTGAGAGGCATAATACATGACCCAGTCGATTTCTTCCTTCGGCTTTGACTTGCTAAATATCCCACTATATTTTGATAACCCCACTCCCAAGCCTGACGGGATGTTATATGTAGCTGGTCCTGGCGGCGGTAATGCTTTGACAGGTTTGAACCCGTACTTTCCGATGGTCTTTTTGCGTCTAGACTTTCGTTTTGCGTTTGATTTTCTTTTCTTTTGTATTGCTGCGGAAATATGTCTGTCTTCTACTACTTTCAACGATTCAAAGTGGATCCCCGAGCCAAGAAAAGAAATTCGCTCAGACACTTCTTTATAAGCAAGACTTTTCCTGCTTAGCGCACTAAGGGTATTGCCGCTGTGATTCTTTGTTGCCTTTTGCGCTGCCCGTTTTTTTCGCAAGCGGGGAACACTTTTTTTGGACACACTATCTATGGTACTTCTGTTTTGAAGTAGCTCTCCAGACTCTGCCGCGCCAGGCACTAATACACCCAACGCAGATTCCTCCATGGCACGAGAAAGAGAGTCTGGATAGGCACAACGTTCAAGACGAAGGTTCACGCTCAGCTTGCATATGCCTCAACCTTCATGGAAGCCGGCCTGGTCGAGCACTTTGGGCTCTCTGCTGCTTGCTAAAACTGGCAAACTTTTGCTCATTATATTAGTTACTAACCAAACTGTAGCACGGGTTCCGTACTCATCGAAACGAATAGATTTTCTGCAGTAATAATGCTGGCTGTATTATTACGAAGTCGAGTATGGCATTGACGCAACCATAGCTCGTCTGGCCTGCATACTATCTTGAGATTTCTCGTGACCCCTTCTTTGTTGACGTTCACACTATCTTCATTTTGTAATAAGAACAGCATTGGTGGTTGGAGGAGTGGGGGCCGGGAGAAAGTGAAGTGTGTCTCGTCTACGAATGATCAGCGTCACACTGACTGACGTCAATCCATCACGCACAGACACATGGTTTGATACGACCGTACGACAACAAGACTATGCGTTCAGTACATGCCCCGGGCGCCGCGATCGATGTGAACAGGAAGAAGCAAGAAGACAAGAATCCGTCAAGTCGACGTCACAAGTTTCTAGCGTTTCGACAGTAGATTCAACCTGTTCCTCCGATTGATAGTACATGACCTGAATTATTTTGCGCGCAGTGCACCATTCGAAGTTGGAGCCAAGAAACACGCTCTCGCAGTTTATGGCAACACCCAAAAATGCACACGGTCGATGAGCGCTGGCAATTTTTTTATGCCCAGCGGTTAGAGGGTCCGTGCGAACATATCGCGGAGTACAGTGACAAAGTTAGTTTGTATGATTACTACAAGATTGCCACGAACCTGCTGGAGAGGGCTATTGAAGGCAGGGACTCGGGTGATTTTACAAATGCTTTTATTTATTCCTACCGTGTCGTCAATTTCTTAGCTAAAGTGGTTGCAAGACACCCAGACTTTCGAACATCTACAAAGTACAAAAAGATTCATGAAACTGCGTTCGAGCGGGGGTTTTCCGTAGCCGAAGACTGTAAAGTTAATATTAAAGAGACCCTCGCACTTGATATTAAATTAGAAGAAGAGAGAGAAGCCCAAAGATTGGCCCAGGAGAAAGCTGATGCCGAACGTGGAGATCACGCAGATTATTTACGGACAGAAGAGCCTGTCTTGCTGATCCCGGGGGAACAGGCAACTGAGTTTGCCGCTATCGTCGAACAGGTCGATAGGCTGGAGGTGGAGGCAGCCGCAGTCGTTGTGAATAATGACGGCGGTGTGCCGCTAGCGGAGGATGGTAAGGGAGCAGCAACGGCAGTAATATTAGACGAAGTTTCTAATGATGTGATACACGAGGGCTTGGCGAATGTTGTTACAATAAATGTAGGGGATATCGACGACAACGATCATACTGTGCCTATCTTTGTGCCACCTGACGGCGGTGGACAGGATTCTGCAATCGTGTTAGCGGAGGACAAGCCTATCAATGGCCGCTCCGAGTTCGGATCTTTGTACCTGCAAACTAATGACACAGCGCCACCGGCAGCTGAAATCGCTGTAGCCGACTCGACAGATGATGTGGTCATAACAGCAAAGCTTGTTTCCAACGATGCGAAGAATCTGGTTGTCACTGCCCCAGTCGTACCTGAGGTCACTGGGTCGGTTCCTGTCCCAACCGCTAAAATTGTCCCCTCTGTACCACCTCCGCCCGCTAAACCTCCGATGCCGCCAGCACAAAAAGACCATGGGAAACAGAATAGTTGGCGGGTTGACGACAAGTGCGATATTTTAGATCGCTTTCCTAGTCGTCACACTGGGGCAATCATGGAGCAGTGGAGGACAGGCAAAGTTGTTGCCTGTCGTGGCAATCGTTTGAAAGTCCACTTTGATGGATGGAGCGATACTTTTGATATATGGCTTTCGATGCCAAGAGAAAAAACTCGCATTGCATCATATGGCAAACATACGAAGAGGTACGAAATGGCTCGAATGAGTAAAGAGGATAAATTCATTGTTGGTTTGCAATCAAAAAACTATAGTATATACAAAATGCGCGGCGACGGAAATTGCCTGTTCCGTGCTGTCGCTCACCAAATCTATGGCGACCCCGAGCGTCATGCAGAGTTACGGAGGATGGTGTGCGATCACATGGGTCGACACCCAGAGCAATTTGCAGAAGTTTTGGGTGCCTTATACCCTGGTGGGTTTCAAGGCTATTTAAACGCTATGCGAAGACCGTGTTACCAAGGTTCTGGAGAATGGGGTGGGGATCCAGAAATACGCGTTATGGAGGAGTTGATCGATCGTCCATTTGAACTGTGGGATGTAAGCCACGGCCCAGAGGAACCAAGCTCCATCCACCTGGAGGGCTCGCTCCCAGACAATATGCTGGACAATGTGGAGCCAGTACGCATCAGTTATCATGGAAAAAACCATTACAACTCCGTGATCTACAACAAACACAAGCATATGTACCCTTTGGATCGGCACGGCATCGCCGGCACCAGTCGGATTCGCAACTTTCGTCTGGCTACTGAAGCAAAAGATGCCCAAGAACGTGCCCGTGCATCCAAACGTCGTATGGGTTACAAGTAAACGGGTTACTTGTCGCGTGGAGGAAGGTGGTTTGCTTTTGACAGATGCCACAAAAACGGTATCTCCTGTGTTCTTATTCGTGATGAGGCACCTGCATTTACCTGCATATGGGAACAACAATTTTCATTTCATACTAGTACGAGTACGTACGTCTAATACTGTAATTCCCATCAAAGTTCATTGCCCTTGCCTTAATTACATACAGTACGTACTTATGTACAGTAGGTTGCACATGCAGCCTGAATCCTGAATGCCTGAATGACGCCGACGACGTCTATTTCCCTGTCATTCGCGTTTCGCGTCACGTGTCTTGTGGCCTACGCTGAACCCGGATGGTACCCTCGCGAGTTATGGAAAGAACGATTAAAGAGGACGACGTCAAAAGAACATGTCGTCGCTTATAGAGCAGCCGCTTGCTGACAGTTGTGGCACGGCCGAAGCTAGGGGTGATGCCAGGAAAGTATTTTTACTTATCCTCGGCGGTAATGGTATGTTGGGAAGCTCCTTTATCGCAAACATTGTTTCAAGGTTGGGACCACAAAGAGTTGATATAACCTTATTAAACCGAGGAAGGAAATATTGGGATAGTGACGAGCGCGTGAATGTACACGTGTCAAACCACATTAAGTGCGATCGAAAAGATGTACAGAAGCATGGCGAGGAAATATTTGCGCAGCGAAACCGTTTCGACTACTGCATTGACTTTAGTGGGTATCGTTCTGCACATGTCAAGTCGATTTTGAAGTGCGTGCGCATTACACGGAGGTACTTGTATATTTCATCAGATTCAATTTACGAAGTATGCCAACAGATTTCTCATTCTGGGCCTATCGTTGAAGAGGATGCTGTTCGACCCTCGGATAAGACAACAAGAAAACGTCTTAATTCAGCCGACGACTATGGCCATAAAAAGTTGAAAGGCGAGGAAGTTTTGATGAGAGCGACGACGGGCACCCTCCCGATTAAATACATCGCGCTACGGTTGCCAGACGTTATAGGTCCACGTGATAACACAGATAGAATCTTCAATTATATTCTGTGGCTCCGAACGCACAAGGATACAGGAGTTCCTGTAAAATTGATGCCACGACGAAAACAAAAACCATTGAGTTTCGTTCACTGTGATTCCGTCGCGTCTGCTTTATCAGCGTGTATTTTGTTGACTCTAGAAAATGACACGCTGCTAACAAACGTTTCTTTGAATCTGGCCGACGGGAACGACAGTGGAATCTACTTGCGAGAATTTTTAGGTACAATGGCATCCGAAATGGGCATCAGCGACGGCGTCGAATTCGTGGAGAATAATCCTAATGGCTCGGATGACTCGGACGACGACGATGATGGCACGTATTATCCGTCCGTGACACGGGGGCCGATATGCTCCAAAGCGGCACGCGATTTGCTGAGGCCAATGTGGATACCCATGGAAATATGTAACGCTATTAAAAGCATTGTATCGTTTTATGAGAACGACGTCCTATCGTGCGCTGGCCATGGGGTGAAGAAGTTTAAAGATGAAATACAAGAAACCTGCGACGATTTGTTTGAGGAATTGGACTTAAGCAAAACCCAGATTAGACAGTTCAAACAAAAAATTACGGCGTACTACAAATATTCTATGCATTGAATACTACGAATATCTTATGAATTTTGCCCCGCCGTAAATTTCTAGCGTCGACTCCAAACGATTGAAATATGCGCCAAGGCAAACAGAGCGATCGCTACTTGTCGGGCAAGGGTGGTTCTTGAGTCGCGCGCAGGAGCTTGAATAACGGTTTTATGACTACCGTCACAATAGGGTCCCTTCTTCGTTTGTTTGCACATACACAAATACACATCTTTGGTTTCGGTCGCTACGAATTTTACAGCCTTGATTCCCGTGCCCTTATGACTGCCGTCACAAAACGGTTGAGATTTCGACCTCCCGCACTGGCACCAATAGTAAGTTTTCCCCTTTTCCACTGTGACTTTTTTGGCACATTTCCCAGCAACAACTTTCCCGTCGATGCAGAGGTCTTCAATGTCGGTCATATTTGTAAGTCTGGGTTTCTTTAACTGGTTCTACGCTTAAGTCGAACCAAGAATCGGTTCATTTGCCGCCTGCGTGAATCCGAAGGCGAGGGGACAAGTAAGCTCTTTCGTCCGAGGCCTGCCTGCGCGTCGCGTGCAGGTGTTTTGAATTCGAAAATGTGTCTTCCTGATGATTTATTATATACACAGTATCGAGGAGATACGACGTGACACAGCAGGTGCAAGCAAATGTGCAACACATCAGATGGTCACGTGCGTGCCAGGCCGTATTACTTACTACGACAATCGTATTTTTACACTATGTACTGTATGACTGTATGTATGTATGTATGTAGATTTGGCGGTTGAAACAATTATCTCCCCTGAATAAGCTCGGAAAATTTCTTTTTCTTCTTTTTTGATGGTTGGACCCTACCCCGCCCGCTTCCCCCAAGACTGGCTAGAAAATTATTTCGGCGCTTGTTTTCTACAAGGAGCCCCAATTCCATTTCAGTATCATACATTAATTCACGGACGGAATCGTCGTTTGCGACTTCTCGTGGAGTTTTTCTCTTTGCGGACTTCTGTATTACGATTTCTCGAAGGGTGTCGCTCATACCATTCTGCTTCAACCAATTGAATACCGTATCAAGGAACAACCAGTAACCTTTGCGAGCAGCGATATGTATCGGAGTCTCTCCGTGAATAGTTCGGGAGTACAGTGAGGGAACGGCGCCTGCTTCCAGAAGCAACACGCTGATTCTCGCTTGGCCACTACGTGCTGCCTCATGGAGCGGAGTAAACTTTGTGAGAACGCCGTCAGATTTATTAGCGTCTGCGCCCATGTCAATCAACGCCTTTACCGGTTCGTCTCGCCCCCAGAAGCACGCACAATGCAAAAGCCGCCGCCCTGTTACATGTTCAGGATCATCTACGTGAAAATCTGTCTGTTCTTGATGACGGCGACGTTCCCGCTCTTCCTCGACTAGCTTTACAAACTCGGTCTTCAGTTTCACACCGCCCTCTAAGGAACTCCAAGGGTCTGGGTGTGTTCCGTGAATTTTGTTCTTGACCTGCCGCTGAATCTCGGATACCGATCGTTTTGGTGTCCAGCCTTCCTTCTGCTTTGCTGCGGCAGACCGCTGGGTCAAGCCTTTGTTCCAGCATGCACGGCATTCCGCATAAAATTTCAACTCTTTCTCTCTCTTAATTTCTGACATTCTTTTTCGGAATAGCAACACTCGTAATTCGGCTTCATTTTCTCGCATCTGGCTTAATTCGCGAGCTTCGTTTAACTTTTCTTTCGTATCAAAACCTTCCGCCCTGGCTTTTGCAAAGAGTTCGCCCAGAAGAACCATACGCTTACCGAGTTCATCAACTGTTGGATGGATAGGTATCGAATTCTCTCTGTCAATCGTCGCGAGCGAAGTCCCTGTCGAGGGAATCAGCTCGGGGTGTAAGTATGCCAGCACATCTCCAGGAATATTGTCAGTCGTTTCGTTCCACCAATCCATCACAGCATTATTTGCTCGAGTCATAATTTCAAGCATACCATGTACTGTGAGTTTCATGGCGTCCCCCCAATATTGCGTGTCTTCAGTCCTCTTTTCTTCCGTTTCAAAGGCCTCGAGTTCGCTTGAAAAGGATTCCAACAAATCTCCTTGAGCCTCTTTCAACACGGTATCCATAGACGCTTGGTTCTCTTTTGCTTTTACCAAGGCCCGTGCAAGGAGTTCAACTGAAGTCGAGAATTCTTCGCGGTCATTTAACTTGTCGTTCACGACAGTTCCGTGGCGTTTGGCCATGATCTTTACTTTACCCACGGCAGAATTTGTAGCCGACACAAACGAATGTATCGCTTCTAAGGCACCTGCGTGGCGCTCATAAAGGTTTACGCTTGATGCTGCATTGCTACGGGATTGAAGATCTTTTGTTTCGTCTTCTAGAGGCGAAACCGATTCATAATACAACACGCTAGCAGGTTTAACCCATCGGATTTCTTCAGTGATGGTATTATAATAGTAGTCAATGGTTCGTGGTGTCTTTGCTGTCGACACAGATGTTGAATACGAAAGGGCAATCCAAACAGTATTCCCAATCAGGAGGTCATTTCCAAGCAGGCTGTAACCGACTCGACCACGTTGTAAGCGAACGAGGCGACGGGCGGAAAACGATCGAAAACTAAGTTGGATTTGAAACGTTGCTGCTAGTCGCTTGACCATTTTTGAATTCGGCAATGTCCACGACTTTTTATAAAACGCGGGCTTGTTTTCCTTATCCCGCTTCACCCCAGAATGTTGGTTGTAAAAATACCAATCCTTAGTGCGGGGAGAGTAGAATTTAATCCATTCTGGCAACTCGAGATCATCGTCATCGTCGCTATTGTTAGCTACGCTATCATTGACCTCTGCTCGTTCAAGCAGGTCTTCAATGACTTCGTCTTCGAGTTTCGACAGGTTTTCCCCGTGTTGTTCTTTAGCTAATTGTCGATGTTGCTTCCCACGAACGATCTTTTGAATCTCTTGTGCGGCAAAGTTGATGGCCGCTTCATCCTCTGGGGTCACCGGTCGGCTCATGGACGAATCTATTTTCAATGTATGCAAGAGGTGCGGGCGACACCGTCTGATTCGTAGCTTAGGCGGTCCATTCAACATACACGATCCATTCAATCGATACATGCACGCGGTGGTTCTTTACGGTCCAAGATAAATGGGAATTTCCGTTGGGGAATTTGTTTCATTCTTTGCTCACAATCTTACAATAATCTTATACAATACAGCAGCAATAATAATATAATAACGACTCGCACATTTGGTACAGTCACACATGGTTGGTTTATCATGCAGAACTCTATCTATCTACCCCAACCAAGTTAGTTATTATAACGTCATTCATTCATCCCAGACTCCAGACAGACGTACAGATGTACTTATGACTGGCGGTGTGTTAGGTCGTAGGTACAACTCGTTCATAGTCTACGAGGAGGAGGATGCTCCGTAGATAAATGCTGAGATGATTGATGAAGGAGTCGGTCGCGGATTAGTACGTAGTGATGATGGTTGAATTCACGGGTCTCGATGAAACGGCATGTACGCATCGGTGAATGCAACAAGTACGCTAAGTTTTCACGAACATCAACGGCTTGACGACGCCATGTAACGCATCGGTGCATGCAACAAGTACGCAGAGTTCCCACGAACATCAACGGCTAGACGGCCGAAGAGCCTCGGGACCGGCTTGTTTTTCCAACGGTAATGGCAACAGCCGTGACGACGTTTTTTGGACGTCGAAAACAGAGACGGCGTAGAGGACGGCAAGGATCAGAGTTGATTGGCACTCGTGCCATTTATGAGTTGTTGAAAAAAGCACCTGACACTCGCAGTGAAATGGATTGTGCGTTTATCACAAAATACTTAGAATCAAAATCAGAATTTAAAGCTTTCGTAGAGTCTATGTCCATTGATAAAGAGCTACGGGAGATTCATTTAGCAGACTTTGCCCAACATGTGCAATTAATGAAACTTAAGAAAAATGGAATCGTTTTCTACCAGGGCGAGGTTGCGTACAGTTGGTTCTTCATTTTCAAAGGGGGCTGCTCCATTTATGTCTATACCCCTGACGACACCCCTGACGATGCAGTCGACAATATCCCACCGGCAAACAAGGATACTGATATTGCCCGAAGCATGGCAGCCACAAAACCCTCACACCGCAAGCGAAAACGAAAACCAAAAGTATTCCCTGTTGTGGCAAAGGCAACTGTCAAAACACCAGAGCCGGCAATGTCAGAAGAAATGTTGAAGCATACGAAAGGGGATACAAGTCATTTATACAAACCTATCGAGCCGCTGCCAGACTTTGTTATGAACATCGATCGGTTCAACCCCGACCGATCTCAGTTGGGACATTTCATCGCTAAAATTAACGCGGGAGAGTCTTTTGGGCAATTGAGCCTCTTGCAGAAACGACGTCGAGCCGCAACAATTATATCAGAAGAGGTAGAGTTGTTAGTACTCGACAAGCCAGATTATGACCGCATAATTCGTCCTATACACGAAGGAAAAAATACATGCGATTTAAAAGTGCATTATCTACGACATATGGAAGCATTTCGGCGCCTCATTCCGAAGCACCTGATGCATCTGACCATGTTCATTCAAGATATTCGCTTGCGGCCCCGCCAGGCGCTCTTTAATCAAAACGAGAAAGCAAAATTTATGTATATCGTGACATCAGGGTCAATGATGCTTTCAGAACGGAAGTTCCATGCATCTTCAGATGCGACGAACATTGCCGAAAGGCATGAAATAGAAGAATGCCCACCACTCACGCTCATAGGCATAAAACATGCATTTGAAACACGGACTATAGCGCGATTTGAATACGACTGCACCGCTTTAGAAGAAGGGGCGACTTTGATGGCTATTCCGAAGGAAACAATTATAACATTGTACAACGAAAAAGCTCTGCGAATGCAGCCCTTTTTACTAGAATCCTATAAGTATCTAGAATTATATGCAACAAGACGTTTGAAATGGCACGATGTCCGCATCGCATTTTGCAAAACATATTCCGATTTAACGTTGTGTTTGACGCGAAAGGTACAATTAGCACATTACGCTCAATGTGGAAAATGTGGAAGGTCAACGCACGATGCTTTGGATACGTATATGTGCCCTTCAAACGGTGTAGATGGAATGCCGCCTCTTTCTTCCGAAGAAATACAACGTAAAGACAAAAAACAATTTGCCTTGGATACAATGAAATACAAAGAAACAAGCAAACTGTTGCCGGACAAAGTCTCGTTTCCACTTAACTCTAGTGCCACACCTTTACCTTCTTTGAAGCCGCCCGCCCCGTCGAACGATACTTTGTTTTCGTCGGATGAGCGGGAAAAGATGCTTCGTCTTGCTGCGGAGCGGTGTCGAAAACACCGGCAAAAACAGCAACAAAACGAAGACGATATTTTTGGTATGGATCAAATTCAAAAAGAATCTGCTGTTCAACCCGTTGAATATGCGCACACACCTGCCAGGCCAGCGACGATGTCGCACTCTAAACCTGGGGCTGTTATGCACCACCGCCGCCGTGTGGTGTACACCCCGCTCATTCCATTCTTGGATCCATCACCGACGCCGGACGAAAGACATGGTATGGATCTTACGACACATAACATGCAGGTTTTGAGCAATCGTCATCAGCAGGCAATTACTTTAAATACGAACGGACCAAAGTATGGCCACCATTGCAAAATCATGTTAACAGAGAAATATCCACATCTGAGTATTGCCGAATCGCATAAGTACACCTTAAAAAGTGTTGTTTGCTGTTTATGCAACAACAAAGGGCATACGAAAATAAATTGCCCGCGTGCTCCAGTAAGTGCCATTGAGCAGCGCAAACGGCTTGGGGATGTGATGGCAGCCCGAAAGACTTTGCATCAACTATAGTATCCCTTAACTTGATGCAAGAAGGGTCTTTTCTCTTGTGGGGGTCAATGGTCGACTAGGTGTTGGTAAATGCGACACAGAAGTTTCATTGCCAACGAACTCAGAAAAAAGCCATAGCGTCCGCATCGCAGCAAATTTAGTACATATCATACATAAACTAGTGGATACGTAATTTACATAACATGTTATCATATGATAAAAACTAATATAATGGCTGTATTTAATTAACAACATCATATATTTTTTATACTAAGTAATAACAAGCAGCATGTCATCTTAAGTAGGATCCCTCAAAAGTAGAACAGCACGTTTACATCTACGATCGACCGCCAATTCCAGCGGTGTTAAGCCTTTATCAAGCGTTTTTGCGGCAAGTACCTCCGGTGGGGAAACATTTATGAGAAATGAGATTAGATGAGCATTTTGTTGCTTTGAGGCTGCTAGGTGCAATAACGTTTCTCCACGCATTGAACTTCGCCAAAACGGTTGTCCTTGCAACGTGTGTTTCCACAACCATTGAACAGTCCGTAATTTACACCCATTATATATGGCATAACAAATAGGTAACCAACCATAGTCACCGCCGCAAATGCCCAAGGAAGCAAAGTGTGTATGAGCTTTTTCTTCTGCCGGTATAAGACTTTTGAAAAGATGTTCTGGCGTTGTCCGCTTCCAGCCTACCTGGTCATTGTCCCATAGTGTACGAACCATTACAACTTCATAATCTGCAAAAAGTTTCCTTGGATTCTCAGCATATTCAGTAAGAGTTAAGTGCGGTTCTATCAATAAACGAATGCACAGTTCGTGTTTCCATCTTCGCGCCTCTTCCAATGGAGTTGCTCCAGACGAATCACGTGTGATGACAGACTCAGGAGCCTGCGACAACAAAAATGAGATAAGGTGTGGGCGATTTTCGCATGCAGCAAAGTGTAAGAGGCTTGAATTTCGCAAACTATCTCTGCTTGATCGAGCGACTTCTGTTCCCGTTGCATTGCACATCCAGCGAACAATTTCAATTCTCGCACCTCCGCGGACGGCCCAAAAAAGTGGAATATTGTAACCCATGTTTTTTAATTGCCCATGTTTCTCGACTAAGCAGCTTTTTGAGTTTTGTGACCTCACTAGATATTCCAAGTAGTCCAGAGTTGTGTCTTTCCAGCCTTGTAGATCCCAGATGGTCTTGATACAGTTTGAACGTAGTGGCAGACAATGACTACTCTGTATGACTGGTTCTTTCTTTGGTAGCTGCCTAAAGATTTCCAAACATTTGATGTACTTGTACAGTCGTGCAAGACCTAATGGTGTATTTTTACTCTTATTTTGCACACTGATTGCCTCTGGGTAAATAGATAGAAGGTAGGGAATTAAATGCGAGGAGGTGTGGTATCCCTAATAATTAATAAAAAATAAGAAGAAAAAAAAAAGAAGAAGAAGAACCGAAGAAAAAAGAAGAAAGTAGAAAGAAGAAGAAGCAAATACAGTACAGGTACAGGTACGCGTAATAGAAAATGGATGGATGGAGGAAGAAGAAGGATGGATAATTAATCATAATAAACC
>JACKZZ010018104.1_pt1 | contig 34351 bp, 18 predicted proteins | sample 8027871 | NCBI WGS metagenome assembly JACKZZ01 (sample SAMN15724774, study PRJNA655200) | protist metagenome | isolation source: fluorescence activated cell sorting (FACS) single amplified genomes of... | place: USA: West Boothbay Harbor, Gulf of Maine | collected 2000-07-19
GATGACGATGATAGACGTCTAGCATGGGCTATTGTTTCATTCGTATCTACTATTGCAGGAAACTTGACTCTCACAGGAAGTGCTGCCAATCTAATTGTTGCAGAGAAGACAGCTCGTATTGACAAAGAAAATGTCCTTGACTTTGTACGTCACTGTGCCTTGACTGTGTTTTGATTGTGCCTTGGTTGTGTTATATTTTACTACAACATCATCGTAATACTTTCAATCACTAACCCCTCATCTTCATCTTTATCTCACTCTCATAGTTTCGTCACGTAAAAGTATGCTTTACTGTGTGCTGTATTTCCATGGTAGTTGGTTCTTGTATGATTGTTGTACAAGATCAGTTATTTTGGTAACTTAAATTGGCAAATAATGATAGTAACCGTTAATACCAATAGAAATACCTTACCTGTAGAAATGCTAATGTCTATACACATAACAGTCAGTAGATCAGTAGATGATTGTAAATAATTTCAAATAGAAAATGTTCATATGTAAACCTTGTTACAGTATCAATCTACAATAATTGAACTCAGACAGCTTTTCTCTCTCTCTCTCTCTCTCTCTCTCTCTCTAGAATAATATTAAATGAGTTTAGTAATGGATCACAACGTTCGATCTCTCTTGTCTGAGGTTAGTTCTGGCGTAATATTTTACAATAACATTCTGCATATGCTTGTTCTCGTGAGGTAGCTTTAAAGATTTTCGTCTGTTTTTATCCTTACATTTTGAGTGAATACTAACCCATTCCTAATATTTCGTCTCTCTTGTACAATAGGATTCTGGTGCTGCTGTATTGTCTTACAATGACTATGGGAATGGTGAGGAGGGCACCATAGTAGTCTCCAACCTCTATCTTGGAATTGCTGTGTTTCTCTTTGTATTGTTAGCTGGTCAGCTCCTATTCCCATCAAACAAGTATATTCCTATTGATCGTCGTACTAGTAGTATTACATGTGCTATTTTGGTGTATATTTCACACAAGTTTCTCCTCAAGAATGAAACAGATGTAGATCTTGTAGATGCTGTTGACTTCGATGTACTGTTATTATTAGCTGCTATCATGATAATCAATTACATTGTGTTACATTTACGTGAGACCAACAAAGTGCATTACATAACAATTTCTTGGTAATGTTGCTATCTGTCAACTAGCCAAACCACGCATCCAGCCTCTTGATGACGATGATAGACGTCTAGCATGGGTTATTGTTTCATTCGTATCTACTATTGCAGGAAACTTGACCCTCACAGGTTTTGCAAAATTGCAAAATGTCCTTGATTTTGTACATAGCTGTGCCTTGATTGTGTTATTTTATACTATAACATCATCGTAATAACTGCAATTCGCTAACCTCTCATCTTCATCTCACTCTCACCCTCATAATGAAAACAATGAAACAATGAAATGGGAAATGGGACATTATGTTTTTTGAACGACAAGAGCTAGCACACACCCTCTTTAAGTAATAGTGGTTGGTTTCCGTTTATATTGTAGAAATTGTTGCATTTAATCAAATTGGATTGATATTTATTATTACATAACTAGAGAATTGGAAACAAACAGTTGAAACTTTGCGAATGTTGAAAAAGAGCTTGTTGTGTTATGCTGTGATAGCTGCAATTACTCCAGTAAATGGTGCTGGAGTAACAATATTTGGTGCACTTCCATTTGTTGATCCAATGATTGGAGCAATATCTATGGTAATAATTGTGGCTGTTGTTTTGATTGTTGAACATTTTTTTCATAGATTACATAGTTATACACATGATACACCATTTGAGCAAATGCTCATATCTATACAAAAAGAACTTATGATTGTAGGAACCATGTCATTTATATTTAAGATTATATTACAATCAACATCAATGAATATAGATTGGGTACTTGGTTTAGAATTTGCTGATACAGTTGTACCAATTACATCATTTGTATGTTGTACAATAGGTGTCATGTTAATAGTAATGTCATTAAGTGTTGTAAAACATTGGATAAAATCATATCATTTACATTTATATGAAGTATTAGAAAATTATTATGAAAATGCTCATTCATGGTTTAATAAACCAAATTTATCATTCTTACCAATATCATCACTGAATAGTCAAATGGAATTTAGAATATTTCATTCAATATTTTGTGAAAATTATAATATAAAAAGGGATGCATTTGCATTTGATCAATATGTATACAGAATATTTGAAAAATATTTATTAAAAATATTAGATATAGATTCCCGAAATTGGTTTATAATATTAGGTCTTACTATGTTAAATTGGTTACGTTATGAGACTGGTATTGACGTACATGAATGTGTACGTAAACATAGTTCAATATATGGTGATGGTACTAATAGTAATTCTTATAGTGATAGACGACGTTATTTAGCTGGTGGTAGTCGAGTAAATTATGAACATGCTGTTTATTGCGATGCGCCATCAAGTGTCGATAATTTCACAATAGCTGGTTTTTTTTTATTTCTATTTAGTTTATTTTTAGCTATAATTTCAAGAAAATATGAATTAAAATTAATGGAAACCCGTGGTATTGAAAATAGTGATGACTATTGTTTATATCTACAATCATATGAAGAAGCTCATGAACATGATAATGATGATGATAAAAATAATAAGGATAAAGATAATAATAAATTATCTGAAAATGATTTAAAGGAAGCAATTGAAATTGCAAAAAGAATTGGTGATAAAAAAGTTGCTCAAGATAAATCAAAACATCATAGTAAATTTGATCCAATGGAATTTATAAGTAATTTTCATGATTCAAGATGTTATAGATTTTTTTCTAATATATTTTGTACTAGTCCAGTATCACCAGAAGATGTCATTGATTTCAAATTTGAAGATAAACTTGAACAACAACAACAACAAGAGGCTGCTGTTAAAAAAGTTACACCTGACTCATCTGAAATTACTACTGGTGATAGAAAGATACAACCAAAAAATTTATTTGCCGGAGCAAAAATGGCTGGAAAGATGTTACGTAAAGTAAAAATTAATCGTAATCATAAAGCACAAATTGAAGAATTTATAGATACAGAAGCTGGAACTTTAAAAGCTCGTGAAAATTTTAATAAGATTTTTTTATTCTCTAAACCAGATTTATATTTTGAAGTAATCGATGTATATATAATGTTAATAGCCTATTATTTGGCATGTTGGATAACAAATTATGCATCAATAGCAAAAACTGTTGGTGATCATATAAGTGCAAGTACATCAGCAACATATGAGGTACAAACATTATTACCTGGAATTTTAAGTGTATTGATGTATATATATAGTGTAAAATGTGCGGCATTATTGTTAGCTGTGACACAACCAGATAATAATAGTATGCTTGAAGTAATAGAACAAACAGAAGGTACGAGAATGTTAGGTAAAATAATGAGAGATAGAATGTTACAAAAATTAAAATCAATGGGTGATCCTGAAACACATATGAAAACATTATTTGAAGAAATTGATGACAATAATAGCAATCTTTTATCAAGGCAAGAATTTCAAATTTTTTTAGAAGCATTAGGTATAACATTCTCTCGTCAAAAATGGACACAAATTTTTGTTGAAATTGATTTAAATAATGATGATGAAATTTCATTTCGTGAATTATTTTTATTTTTATTTCCAGATAATAATATGGCAAAATTGGAAGAAATAAAACGACTAAAAATGATTGGCATGAAAGCACATGAAATGGCTTCAAATATTGCTATTAATAATAACAATGCAATAAGTGATAGACAACGTAAAGTATCATCAAGAATTGCTGAACAATTAGCAAAAAAAGATTTATCTATTGAAGAATATGATGAAAATGAAAATGAAAATGAACATGAACATTCTGGGGGGAATCCTATTGAAACAGGAATTGCCCTAATGAAACCTGTTAAAAATGTATAAGTATGTAAACGAAGAGAGAGAGAGAGAAAGAGAGAGAAAGAAAGAAAAGGTGTTGGTTGGGTACGGGTAGGATATGAACATGATAGATGGATACGAGCATGAGTGGAATTTTTATTTTCAAAACAGCTTGTTTATTATTTTTTGTTTTGCAATTGAGAATTAATTTATTATTATTGTTTTTTTTATATATTATGCAATACAATATTTATGTTACTACTGCTTTACCAGCTGCTGAATTATTATACCATTTAAATTACTATTTCTAATATTGCTAGACTATATAACAGCTGCTGATTTCTTAGGGTTAGGAACTGGTGATGGTGTTAGTGCACTGTCAGATATCAAACCAGCGTCACATAAACTATTCCAACAAAGTTGTAAAGTTTTATACGATTCCTTGCTTAGTGCTGATTGTGCATCTAGCAGACGTTCTACGTGTAAACTACCATTACCATTACTACCATTACTACCACTATTACTTTTACTTTCTTTACTAACAGTTTGTTTTACAGGTGTTTTAGCTGGTAACGCATCTGCCACCGATGTTGATGTTGAAGCTGTGTGATAAATGCTATCAAAGCAGAATAGTGTGTGAGGTAAAAGGTCTTGTGCCACTGCACGAGCATACAACCTATCCAAGCTTTCGTTACTATTGTGACTACCTATACCACTATTTTTTCCTTTAGTGCTACCATTACTATTACTATTACTATTACTATTACTTATACTATTACTATTATTAATATATTTTGCACCCTTAGATTTCAAATGTGAACTAAATTGTATCAAATATTCACAAAATTCTTTCATAGTATTTCTTATATGATTAGAAACATCCTCCTTAATAGAGATCAATGGACATTCTCTTAACAAGTTTAAAGAAGTCATTAAGGAGTTGAACCAATATGCTAATGGTGGATAAGACGCTAAGTATGATGGAGCAGAGATATCTTTACCACCAGAACTAGATTTAGAACTAGCAGCATTAGCAGAATAAATAGATGGTGTTTTTGGTGTCATACCTTTATCACTGTTGTTCTCATGATTATTTTCATTCTCAGTAGTATTCTGTCCTACATAGACATATAATGGTACAACTTGTTCTCTAGATGCTCTATTGCTAAGTTCTGTAGCACTAGCACTAGCACCATTGCTATTACTATTACTATTACTACCATTATGAACACTACTTGTATCATCATTATTTGTATTAAAACTAGGATCGTATCTTTCTATTTCTATCATTCTAATAAAATGTTTGAAAGTACACACTGTAGATTTCTTAAACCTATTAATAATTATATTTTCAAATATTGGAAATAAACCAATGTTGAAATTACACCCAACTGATGACATTCTATTACCAAAAAATAATCCTTGCTCTAATACTGCTTTTAATGCAGCACCTTCATCAATTTGATTGCATAAAATAAATAATTCATGAAAAATTTTATTAACTTGTTGTGATATCCAAGCTGATAAGATACCTGTTGCTGGATAAGATGATGATGATGATGATTGTGATGATGTTGACTCAGTAAATAGAGCAGTGTACTGTGTTACAACTGCAAACCAGGATGTTCTTGATGACTCTAGCAATTCAATTGCTTTTCCATATGGTCCCAACGATGCCGATGATGATGACAACTTTAGAGGAGAATCTAAATTACTATCATTCATTCCATAAGAAGTAGAAGGAGATATATTTCTAGATACGACGACCCTTGTAGCCTCCTCGTCAAGGAATGTATTGGCACTACGTGCTTCGATGAATTCCATCTGTAAACGTGTTTCACAAGATAAAATCATTTTTTTTCTTATTAAATCTCTATCACTGTCACTCCATATTTTGACACTGCCATTACCATTATCAAAATCAATGCCATTACTATTATTATTACCTAGACTATTGCTGCCGTTTTTATGCTTTAAATGATTAATCTCTCTATCAACAAGCATACTATCTAATGTTCTCAAAGTACTTAAAATTGACAATGCTTTTGATAATGATGTATATTGTGCTAATTGTGTTATTAATTGTGAACGTAATGCTAATAATGTTTTATGTACATCTTCTACAATTGATTCTATTACATCATGTACACGGCCTTGTGATTTCTTTACGCTACTACTGCTACTACTGCTACTACTATTGCAACTATTACTATTAGAATCAACATTAGCTACATTCATATCCTTTTTTAAACCTTCAGCTAATAAATGCCGTCTTTCAAGACTATTAACAAAATTAGCTAATTCTAATGCTTCATCATAAAAATCATTTCTAGCACATGCATCTACTAATTGTGGTATCTCTAATAATTCTACAAGTTGCATATGGTGTTGTAATGTTTTTCTATTTCTTTTATGTGAATTTACTGTATTTGTAACATTATTACAAAACAATGAACATATTGATGATAATTTGGACAATAGTCCATTTAATTCACCTGAAACTTTGCTCAATTTCTGATCCTCTACACGAAGTTCCACACTACATGTCAAGTTCTCTATAAATATTCGGTAATTCCTCATCACTAGTACTTCAAGTTCTTCATTACATTTCTCACTTTCATTGGTCAATCGTACGGGTTCATGAGAAAGTGTACTCAAACCCATGCTACCTATTTGTGCAACATCCATATCAAATCAAACTCGGTGAACGAAATCACACAAAAAGTAGTAAAATTTGAACTTTTTTGGATATATTTTTACAATTATGCAAGACAATAGGGTACTGTATTTATTAACAATATTTCTAGTATAAAAGTATTACAGAAACAGTAATTTTTTGCCTTTTGGAAGAAAGGGACTTTTTCCTTTTTTAAACAAGGCCTTTTTTACCTTTAAGTAAGTTCATTTTAAGTGTTGAAGATGGCTAAGCATGCTCCAGATTTAGTATTTTGCCGAAAACAACCAGGTATAGCTATAGGCAGACTTTGTGATAAATGTGACGGGAAATGCGTCATTTGTGATAGTTTTGTAAGACCAGATGTGAAAGTTCATATATGTGATGAATGTAACTATGGAAGCCAACAAGGACGATGTATAGTATGTAGTGGAGTTGGGGTTGCCGATGCTTACTATTGTCAAGGTTGTACTTTACAAGAAAAGGATAGAGATGGTTGTCCAAAAATTATTAATTTAGGTACTAGTAAGGTGGATTCATTTTATGAAAGAAAGAAATATGGATTCAAGAAGCGGTAGTTTTAGTTTAGTTTTGAAGAACAAATGAAGTGAAGTGTATGAGCTGAGTATAGTGTTCTCTTTTGTATCTAAATTAATATGATAAGCTTGCCCTCTTAAAGCTACAGCTCTAATAACATGTATAGTATCACTTATTCCTTTTAAAACTTTCATTCATGAAGTTGATGTTAATGAAATCAGATAAAACAGACGACAGATAAAGACATACAAGTCCGATATTGATAATTGAATTTTAATAGTCTTCATTATTGATCCACCAATTCTTAAATTCTTCAAAACTTATTTTACCATCTTCATTTTTATCTAATATAAAAACAGCTGTCTCTAATTCATTCTTTTTTAATGTTGTACCTAAAGATGCACATAAACCACTAATTTCGGCAGGTGATAATGAACCCGTTCCATCTTTATCAGCTTCAGTAAATTTTTGTCTCATAAGACCTTCATCGTGTCCTAATGCTCTCAATTGTTCTAAACTTTTTAATGCTTGTTGACTACCATAATAAATATATACACCAACAGCTGCTGTATATAAACCAATTAATGGTGTAATAACACCACCAATAGATATCATAATTAATCCTACACCAAAATAAAAACCAGCACGTCCATATGGTCTATACAAAAATAACGCTTCTTTACGTATTTTTTCTCTTACATTTGCTGGAATAAAACTATCTTTAAATTCTAATGCTGCCATAAGTGCACCAGCACAAAAAAAATACATATAACAAAGTGATAATACTGGAGCAAATCCAAATACAGCTGATAAAAAACCCATAAATGATATAAACATTATAAGTATACCAGCAGCAAAACCAAGATATTTCCAACTACCATCACCTTCTTCAACTGATTTCTTTAATTGGACAAGTTTTTCAGAAGCAAATTCCATTGCTTCTCCTGAGTGAGCATTGATATAAGAAGTTGCAGCATTGGCTGCGAAACCGCCCATTGCTTTTGCTGATTCTAAATCATCTGATCCACCAACTTGTTGATAAGCCATCTTCTATATTCGTTGCAAAAAAATAGGAGCAATTTCAAGAAATCAAGTTCACAAATCAAAAAGTGGGAGACTATCTGATTTTTCCCACTCGAAATTGACTGCTCATCGTTAAATCGACTACAATAATCATTAAAAATGTTTAAAACTACTCTTGCCCTTGCAGCTCTTGCTGCCGTTGCTGCTGATTCTACCCGTGAGCGTCGTAAGTGAATTATTTTGTGTTTAAAAGGTGACTTTCTGTCAACCTTCTGATTGCTATTGTTTCATCTATTTACTCATGTTCTTTCAAGTTGCATGTTTAATTTAATAGCTTTTATTGAAGTATTATATTTGTATTAATGTTGCTGTAAATTGTATTACGTAAAATAATCCTTTTTTAGGAAAATAATAGTGTATTGCAAATTTCATTTTCGCCTAATGAAATTAAGAATAAAATACTTACAATTTTTTTTTCTTTTGTTTATTTTATTATTATTTCAGTTGAATCTATGTTCATTGATCACATGCAAAAATTTGAACTTGAATTTAAGGATGGTAAAGAATTCATTCACCGTCTTGAGATCTTCATCAAGGAGGTTGAATCTATTGAGAAACACAATTCTGATAAGACACAAACTTTCACTAGAGGTCTTAATCAATTTTCTCACATGACTCATGATGAATGGAAAGACTATGTAAAATTAGGTACAACTCGTCCAGGTTTCCTCCGTAAGCATGGTAACAAGGTCCATGGTGAACCTTCTGTCGGTAACCCAGCATCTGTTGATTGGGTTGCTGATGGTGCCGTCACTAACGTCAAGAACCAAGGACAATGTGGTTCATGTTGGTCATTCTCTACCACTGGTGCAATAGAGGGTGCTTTCGTAATCAACAACAAAGGTTCACTTACATCATTCTCTGAAGAGCAACTTGTTCAATGTGACACTACCTGTAATGGTTGCAACGGTGGTTGGATGGACGATGCATTTACTTGGGTTAAAAGCAATGGTGGTCTCGTCACTGAAGCCAGCTATCCTTATACCTCAGGCCAGGGTGTTAGAGGTTCATGTCCTTCAGGTGGTGTTGGTACCCCTGTCTCTGGTTCAGCTCCTACTGGTTACACAGACGTTCAATCAGGATCTGTCTCTGCTCTTGAGAGTGCTGTTGCCCAACAACCAGTCTCTATTGCTATCCAAGCTGATCAAACTGCTTTCCAATCATACTCTGGTGGCGTTCTTACTGGTACATGTGGTACATCTCTTGATCACGGTGTACTTGTTGTTGGTTATGGTACCCTCAACGGTCAAGATTACTGGAAAGTCAAGAACTCTTGGGGACCTACTTGGGGTGACAATGGTTACGTCCTCATTGAGAAATCCGCAAGTAACGAATGTGGTGTCCTCCTTGCTGCTTCATACCCAACTATGTAAGCATTTGGTGATAAAAACCATAAGTAAGTTAAAATTAATCATACCTACCATACATTTATGCCATGTTAGGAATTGAGTGGAAAGCTATTAGCATTTCCTTGGCAGCTACCAATGTACTTTGCCCAAGAAGATATATTTTTAAGTTAAGTTAAGTTAAATTAAATAAAAAAATAATTAAAATAATAAATAAATAAAATTATTATTTCTACCTCAATCACATCACATTTCATCAAGTTGATCATGTTGTGTATGTGTTCAGCTTTTCCTTCTTCATGAATGAACTGTCTATTCATGATTTATTTCTATAAACATTTAATTGCAATAAACAAACACACATACCACACCACCTATTTCCAACCAGTTTGAAGAATTTTTTGTTTAGCATTGTCATACTCCCATTGATTCAAAATCCCCTTTTGTAATAATTCATGTAATTTCAAAAGTTCGTCGGTAGTGCTCCCTTGACTATTGTCATGTTCTTCTTGATGGTAAGGAGCAGTTATGGCTGCATTATTGTATACATTATATGGGTCACCATCAGATCCAGGTGGTGGAGGTGCTGATGATGCTACAATTCCACTCATGCCATATTGCGTTGCCGGTGTCTGGTTGGCTGTAGGTATGGGATTACCAATTCTACCAGCTTGCTCTGCTCCGTATGACACTGTACCCACAGGAGCTTGCGTTATAGGAGGAGACAAACCTGATGGAACATGAATTGTTGAGGCAGCAGCAGCTTGTGCGGCCTGTCTCTTCCTATAATAATAATATATAGCCCACACAAAAGAAAGTACGAATGCAAAAGAAGTAATTACGGTAGCAGATGAACTGCTTTTTGAAGTAGTATCAGTACCATCGCTGCATTTGCTTGGAAAATATACTTTGCTGCTTGAACTTGAACAAGAAGTACTGGAACTTGAACCTGTTGTGGAAGCAAAACATTTATTATCACTTGGGCACCAATAGCAGATGACGTTGTTGTCAGAACTTGTACAAGAAGTGCACGAAGAAAAGGAACAACTAGAACCTAGGTTTGACATCTGAAAATACTGATCGTTGTAAAATATTGTCCTGCTGTGGCACTGCTGTGCTGTGTTCCCAAGTTCCCAAACCATTGTCCCATGAACTGTTTATCTTTTGAAGCAGAAGACAGTTTTCAGTTGTTAAGTTGTCAAGATTGCTGAACACTGTTCCATATTTACTGTGTGCACATCAATCACACAAATCTTCCTCTAATTGACAAGTGTATAATCATTGAAATACGAAAATAGAATGAATGCAATTGAAGCATTACAAGCAGCTCAAGCGAGTATACGAAAGGAATACAATGACGAAAAGGGTCTTGGTGCAGATTCACAAATACTTGCAGAACGTATTTGTAAATCATTCCAAAATGCATTTGATAAACCACCAGTTGATGAATTTGAGCAAATTTTACAAAAGAATTTTACAGAAGATGAAGTGCGTCTAACATTATTTGCTCCAAGAGAAGAACAAATCAAATACTATCCTATATTATTATTATCTGGTTGTACAAAAGAAGTACGCAATTTAGGTGAAACACATCCACTTGTAAGATTAAAAGCACTTGTATTATCAACTATCTTTTTATTACATAGACATAATTGGAAAAATTTTTTAGAAGAATTTATTATTAGAGGTGGTTTAATAACACTATCTGAAATGTTGAATGAACCAAATTTATATTTTCGTGGACAAGTTGTTGAAATTTTTTTAACAATAACAGACTGTGATAAATATGACTGGTTTCAAATTCGATCAGATGTTATTGGTCGCACATTGCATATAAGATTATTAGAATTATCAGATAATGAAAGTGAAGGTAGTTATAGTAACAACAACAATAATAATAATAATAGTTCATTTTTACAAAATTTGATATCTAATCGTCAACATTCTTATCCAGGCGGCAGTATGAGATGCTTACAAATTATGGCATTTTGGTTAAGTTGGGTAAGAGCTATGTATACTAAAAATCAACAATTAAACTTATCATATAAATTATTAAATGAATTGGATACATGGAGAAAAAATGGACCTATTATAGACGGTGCTATTGATGTATCTGATAGAGTCACTGAAGGTGGAGGTGATGCAAGTGCAAATGATAGTGATGTTGTAGAGGTATCTAATCATGAAATTGATCAAGATTCAATTAATGAAGAAAAAAAATTAGCAGAAACTTTGTATAAAGATTTTGGAACTGATCAATATCAGCGTAAAGATGATGAGTTGAGTGATGTGAGCGATGCGACACTGCCGCCTCATTTTCCCCAATCATCAAAATCAAAATCAGAGTCAGAATCAGAATCAGAATCAGAATCAACAACATTATCCGTCAGTGGTATTGCCAGACCACTAGTCGATGATGAAATCAAAAATTTAGTAAAAGAAGTTTTTGAAAGAATTGATGACAAAATTGAATTTAAAAGTAATAGTAGCAACAGCAGCAGCAGCATCACCATCAACAAGAATAAGAACAAGAATGAAGTGAAACAACAGTTATCCCAAATAGAATTAGATCAAATAAAAAAAGAAAAAATATTAACTGCTGCAAAAATTGAAGAAGATAATTTAAAATCTCAAAGTGGTAAAGAACTTAGAGAACGTGGGAATGGTGCTTTTGGACGTGGGGACTACTTAGAAGCAATAAAATTATATGATTATGCTTTAAATTCTATTCAACTTGATAATGATAATGATAATGATAATAATAATAATGAAAACAAGAATCTAAAAGCAGCATTGCACTTTAATAGCGCTGCATGTTATTGGAAAATATATCAAAAAAAAGAAAGCAAACAACTTGGTTCTAATGATAATAGTGATAATAATAATAATGAATACATGGATCATAGCTTATTACAAAGAATTAATGAATGGGGTTGGTCAAATAATGAAATTTTATTTTTTTGTGAAAAACATTGTAAAGATTGTTTAAATATTGATAATAAACACTATAAAGCTGGTTATAGGTTAGGTGCCGTTTTATTAGCAAAAGGGGATTGTAGTCAAGCACTTGATGTAATAGAGAGATCAATATCAATTTTAACTATTGTTACGAAAGACTTAGCATTATTTACTGGTACTAGTACTGGTACTGGTACTGGTGGTAATACTAATACTAATACAACTACTGAAACATCTTATCTTCAATTGAAAGAGTTACGTACACGTTGTTTAGCCGCCAAATTTCTTGAAAAGGATTCTATTACTAAGAATGAAAATGGAAATGAAAATGATAATGATAAAAATAAAAATATGAAAAGCAGTAACAATGAAGAAAGAGGTTTGTCAAAACGCGCAGCAAAAGTATTAGCTGCTTTACAAATTCGTAAACAACGTGAAAATAATAGAGAAACACACGCATTATCATCATCATGGGTAGCACCAGTTACTGAAGAAACCTCATCTTCAACATCAGTAGATGATAGTTCATCGGTGAAATTAGAGAAAAAAAAGAAATCAGTACGTGTTCAACATGATGATGAGAGTGTCATAGCGTACTTCGGTAATAGCAATGTTTACACAGGTAAAAAGGATTCAATTACTAGTTCTAGTGATAAAAAAAGTAGTAGTAGTAGTAGTATTGATAGTAGTAGTAAATCATCAGTAAAAAACTCTGTCGACGAAGTAGCTGCGGCAGCACTTAAATTAAAAAAAAATTCAGAAAAAAAAATATTAAAAAAAAGTTTAACAGAAAAAATGACAAATTTAAAAAAACAAATCAATATAATTGAATTGAGTAATTACAGTCAAGATTGTATTGAAAAGAATAGAAAAAATATGTTATTATTATTAAATGATTTATGGTTAATACCTGTTAGTATTAGCAATAAAAGTAAATTTCATACATTATCTTCTGCATTAGAAGATACATGTAGTACTCTTGAAGAAGGATTTGTAATCACTATGATTTTATTTTCACAAGTGTTATGTAGCAATACAAATAATACTGATACTGATGCTGATGCTGATGTAGAAGTTGGTAAGAGATGTATAATAGAGTTAACAAATATTTCACGATTTTCTTCAATTTTTAGTATGGCTTTATTTGGCAATGACAATCTTAGAATTGCAGCAAGTGATCTTGTTACAATTTTACAAGGTAATAGTAATAGTAATAGTAATAGTAATAGTAATGGTAATAGTAAAATAAGTGATATGGGTATGACGGCAGCAAATGCTATACGTCAATGCTTATCATAAACATCGATGCGATGCGGTCGGTTCACTTAAAAATAAAAATAGTAAGGGTAAGGGTAAAAATTATAGCAAGTATAGTATATATGTATAACAGTCATTGTCATTATAAATTCTAACAAAACAATACATTTTCAATATTCCAATACTCACTCCATTCATCTCTTATGGAGCTCCCCCCTCGTAACGCTATCTTGGTGAATGCATTCCAAGTTTTGTATCAAAATCAAGTCTTAAGAACTGTAAATGTCTGTTGTGTCTTTTGGCATCATGAGCATTAACTGCAAAACCTAAAAAAATCCCTCCTATGTTTGATAAAAACATCATAAACCATATAATATAATGCATTTCCAAGTAATCTGATAAACCATTGCGAAGGTATGCTCTTAAAAGTAGTATACAACAGTGTAATAAAATTAAGAATATGATTATGAAAGAAAAATTTGAATATTTGCACATAATTTTTGAAAATTTTACAAAAATTGAATCAGAATCAGAATTGGAATTGGAATTGGGTTTGGAACAAAAAAATGAAAATGAAGCACGAATGCTATCCCATTTCCAAACCCAATCAGGAAATAGTTGTCCACGTTGCAACATTGTCAATGTTTGAGATATAATACCAATAAGCATTTGTATCGACGCTACATCTTGTACTATCCAGTAATTACGATTGTTTTTATTGTTATTATCATCAATACTACCAATTCCATTAATTATTTTCAAACTGTTACTGTTACTATAACTACTTGGTATAAGATTGTTCGAATCAAACAAATAAGTATACCATTTTTCATCACCTTTATGATTCATGTTAGTAATTGTCAGCCAGCATATCAGATATACCCACACTAAAACATAACATGAACGACAAAATAAATATTTTAAAAATCTTTTTTCTTCATTAAAACTAATATTAAAAATATTCTTCCTTGGAGTCATTTTTAGTACATTTTGTGGTGCTGGTAAATTTAGCACAGCAAAAAATAAGATAGGTAAATATAAATATAAAAATAATAATAATAATGGTGGTGACAGTGTTGGTGGTAATGCTGTAGGAAATGAACATGCAAATAATGGCCATAATGCTAATGACAATAAGCTAACACATAATACACCAATGCCTTGTAATGTGTTTAATAGTAATACCCTACCTTTTCTAACAGCTTCTAACAATGCTTCCATGCGAAGTTGGGGCCCAACACTATTTTGGAACAATCCTGGCATAATTTCTGGAGTTAATGGTATTTCTTGTTTACCATCGTCATCATTTTCATTCTCATCTTCATTCTCATCTTCATTCTCATCTTCATTCTCATCTTCATTCTCATCTTCATCGTTTTCATTGCCAATGCCAAACTCCATATCGTGGTCTATTTCACCGATTTCTATATAACCATCATTACTGCTAACAGAATTTCTTGATTTATAATTTTGATTTTGAGTTTTATTCTGAGTTTTATTCTGAGTTTGATTACGATCATCTTTCCTCCAAGGTAAAGCAGATGACATAGTTGGTGGTGTTTGTAATAGATTAATTGAACCTAAACTAACTAAACGAAATACAAGCATTAGATCAGCTCTTGTAAGACCTCTTGATGATAAAATTGGAAACGATGTTAAAACACTATCACTATGAATAGATAAGTGTTGTTGATATCCTGGTAGCATTGTAACACTGACTGCCATATTAGCAGCTTGAAAAATTTCACTATTACTAGATCTATATGCAGAACCAACAGTTAGAACAATTTCTCCATAAGAACGAAACACTTCTATAACTTCTTTACATGCCTTAGGAGTAGAATCTGTGTATAGTGATACTAATAATGGTACATTGTCAACTTCGCGTAAGTGTTGTTTAATAGCAGGTACACCATGTGGTAATCTTGCATGTACATCCCAGTCAGCATAATTACTTATATACCTATGAGGATCATGTTCACCAGTAGATGTATCCAATTCACGCAAACTTATTGCACAATTCCAATCAAATTGTATTCCTATCTTTTCAGCGACAGGTTTACTTCTTCTCATATTTCGTGGTGAAAAATAAACAAATCTAACACCAGCAGAAGTCAAATCTTCCATTAATCTTGGTACTTCATTTTTCACAGGTACACTTAATGCAGCCATACCAAGAAAAACTTGTTGTCGTAACACTGGCCACAATGAGGCCCCTAAACTTTTGTCTAATTTTCTCATATTTTTCTTTTGTCTTCTCATTTTTGCTGGCTGTAAACGCTGTTTATTCTTATTATTTGAGCGTGTTAACAGTACAGATGATATCGGTACATCTAAATCTAATGCATTTATACCACTATCAATACCAATATTATTATCTTTACTCATTGCTCTACAATCTCTTCCTGATGCAGTTACCAGTTCAGATGGAGAATCGATTCTTACATGACGTTTCTTACTCAAGCCTGTATCAAGACTGACAGTTTTTATTAGCGGGTTCAATTCTAGATGCAGATTAGAAATTTCTGTGTCGTTGTCATCTTCATTATTGTCATCATTCTTCTTGTCATCAATGCCAATTTCAACTTTAATGTTAGGCGAAGTGGTTTCTGATTTGTTGGCATTGTTATTTCTTTCCAAAACATCAGCAACATCAACACCCCAATTATCAGCAAAATTAATGACGCTATGTCTATCAACACCTACTTCATCTTCGCCATCTTCTTTGTCAATGACTTCGCCGTCACCAATAATTACTGATTCGCTATCGTCGTCTAAGTCGCCATCACCACAAGAAGTTATTTTCACAGGCGGCGTGATTCTTAGATCTTCATCTTCATTAATATTGTCGCTATCATTGTCACTGCCCTGTTCATCGTAGGCTACATTGTCCATGTCTTCTACGTCACTATCTACCACTTCTTCATCAGCATCAACATCAGCATCGGCATCAACATCAAAATCGGCATCAACATCAACATAGGCATACGCATTGGCATCAGCATAGGCATCAGCATCTGCATCAGCATCGGCATCAGCATCGCGATCTGTATTTATAATTTTATAATGTAACTTCTTGTCATTCTCAATTGCACCCACTTTATCAGAACCAGTACTAGCATCAATATCAATATTACCAGCAGCAACAGTTTCATACAACTCTTGATCAAGTCTATCGAGATTTGAACTAATAGAAGGGATTTGACTTGACATCGGATCGAAAACACTTAACGTATCCATGTCACCTGTTGTACAGCTTTCTTCTTCATCAGAATCGAACTCTCTTTGTTCATGTTCATGTTCATGCTCTTGTGATTGCGCTTGTGAAAATCTCAATAGATCAGACTCACTTCTACATCGCCGAGAAGGGGAATTTTTACAAAGAACCCCACTGGTCTCTTTATTTGGTTCAACGGCATTGTTATCATTGACAATGTTGACTACTTTGTTTTTATTACTGCTTGACTTCGGTTTCGGTATCCCTAACACCTCTTCCACTACGTCTGTTTTGAAATTATTATTATATTCATTGCATTTGCTAATGCTATCCACATCAGTATTCTTTGAGCTGTTTGGACCGCTATTGATACTAGTAAGACTGAAACGGGGACTATTAGTCATGGGAGTATATTCCGATAACAAGCTACTCCTCGCATCATCTGACAATGTGTCGTCATCTATATCAATAATCAGAGAATTTGAAAGAACATTCAAACTATTACTAGTACTAGTACTAGTATTAGTTTTGAAATTGCTACTATTGCGGTCAATAATTTTATCGTTCTTAATATCAATATCAGCAGCGGACGAGCCAGTTGTAGTGTTATTACTACTGACATAGATAATACTATTACTATTTCCATAAGAACTGATACTTCTTTGCATGTAATCTGGATGCTCCAGAGAGAGGCTTGAAGTAGAGGGAGTTTTTAAAAATCCACTCGAAATGCTACTGCTGAACTGCTTGTCGACTGCACTAGCACTAGCACTAGTACTAGTCACCCCAGCACTAGTATCAGTATCAAAATTCGTATTAGCATTAGTATCATTATTAATATTTATGTTAGCATTAGTTGCAGACCTAAATTCTTTTTTTGTACTACCAGTCATACTTTTCAATTGTTCTGCTGTTCTTGGATCTACAAAAAACAAAGAATTACCTTCTATGTAGCGCTTGCGAGATATATCCTTATTCTTTTCTATCTCTTTCTCTTTCTCTTTATCTTTCTCTTTTTTACCTTTGCTATTATTATTATCATTATTACTACTATGAAGTATATTAGCCTTTTCTTTACTTTTCTTAGTTTTCTTCTTTATATATGATTTGATTAGTTTCCTGCGCCTTAAATTCTCATTATAGGCCTGTAATATTAATGGCTTTAAACTTGATGGTATTGGTGAATAAGCAAACGCTAGTACATCGAAATCTTCCATTTCCCATCTTTCATATGCAGATAGAACATGCTTTCTATCAATTTCACTAAAAGGTGTGATATTTTTACCATCCCAATATTCTTTACAATAATTTAAGACTAAGCTTGGATCACCTTGTGACATCAATTGTATACCACCTCCTCTTGTATCACTAATAACAGCACCCCTGACATGCGACATTAGTGTCCCACGTTTTCTTGTGTCTTCTTGCGACCAACTATGCTTATCCTCTAACAATTTCACATCACTAAGACCAGGCGCAATAACATTAGCTTCTAACAACCTTACATATGAACTAATGTCATCATCACGAAAACCTATTTCCTCTGCTAATTCACGGAGTGATTCCATAGGTTCTGCCTTTCTTATATGTCCGACTAAACTATCTTGCATTTGTGATGAATGTTTACGTGAATAAACTATTTGATGATTTGTATTTGTATTTGCATTTGTATTTGTATTTGTATTTGTATTTATACTTGTATTCACGTTCAGTTTGAGATTATCTTTGAATTTTATGTCACTGTGCCCATTTTTTGAAGCGGATTTAGATTTTGTTTGAAGATTATGACCAAGAGGTGGTTGGCGCATTTCATCATAATGGTCATTTTCATTAATATTACCACTCAAATCAATATCAATGTGTACATCATCTGCATTCACATCACTATCGGTAACAAAATCATCATTATTTTGATTCCGTTTATAAAATAATTTATTCTGCATAATCATATCTGTAGTACCTGTTGCAAATAATTGGGTAGGAGGTGTCGGTGCATGGGTTAATAAAGCATTTAAACCTATTGGTTTCACACTATTTAAATGTTTCCACCACATTGGATCCTCAAACCGGCTACCTGTAGCATCAGGATTGGCATGCAAATCCAGTACTATACTTTTTGTCCCCACTGACGTACTACCAGTATTACTTAATTTCTGTGTACTTGTAGGAGAGAGTGGACCATCTGCTTTACTTGGTACAAAACTACCAGTATTAGTATTGCTAGTGCTAGTATTTGTATCGCCTGGTTTTAACAAAAAGACTTCTTCACACACACTGAATGGTTCACATATCACATCATCATCAACAAAACATATCATAGTAACAGCCCCTAGTACTTCTAAAGCACGATATTTGGCTAGTGGTACAGGCAAAAATGGGACATCGGACAAATCTGTCAAATCATTATCACTACCACTGTCACTGTCATCGTTGTGTGTAATATGTTCCAAATAAGAATAAGAGTGTTTAGATTTTCTGTTCCTTACATTGCTACTACTACTAGCAATACTATTACTATTATTATCATTATTCAAATTGACTTGCGATACAAATCCAAGACGTGATTTCAAAACATGCAAAGTATATTGTAACCAGCGCAATTTACTGATCACTTTCAAATCCTCTTGTGCTTCTTCTTCCATTCTTTCATCGATATCATCGTCATCAAAATCACTATCTTCAGAGCTATCATCATGAAAGTCATTATTGTTATTATTACTACGATTGCGACTACTATTGTTTTTACTATTGTTACTATCAAAACTAGTATAACTATAACTACTTTTATTGTTATTGCTTCCCATTGATGAAGAGGATTTGGATTTGTGAAGAGTATCAGCAGTTCGATTAGCATCTATTTCTTTACTTTCTATTCCATCTATATCATCAATATTGTTGCCATCATCACCATTATCATTATCATTATCATTATCATTATCATCATCGCTGTCACTATCATCTTCCTTCTCTCCAAGCAATATCATTTCTGTTGTTGTTAAAATATCGGCTGTTAACAAAGCTTCTGCAATCAGTAAAATATAAGGCAATGAAGCAGGAATAAAACACATTGTTACACCAATAAATGGCAATAATGCAGTTTCAACCCAATACATACGACTCATATCAGACAAACCTAATTTTATTATTATAATAATAAATAATAATAACATTTCAAGAAACATAATTTCAACTGAACGTTGAAGTATAATGCCAAATAACCAACGTAAATATGATGATTTGGCTATACTATTATCACCAGGTGTTATCATAGACCTTTCTTGAAACAATTTCAATGGAAATAGATTCCCTGCACCATTGCTATTACTGTTGTATGGAAGTCCAGAACAACCAGCCCAGCCATTATTATTATCATTTTTAATTTTCAATAGTTTTGTTACAAATGAAGAGATAGGTGTATCCGCCATTTGAAAGCAACGAATATCACCACTTAATATCAATAAATCAATACTATCACTAGCAACAGTGCGATTTCGTTCTCTCTCTTTATCCTTATCCTTATTCTTATCTTTTGATGAATTTGAATTGACTGTTGGTACAGTTCGAGGAGGAGGCAACGGGAAACGAGCAAAATCAATATCAGTATTAGTATCAACTTTATCTGAATCTGAATTTGGTGCTGGTTCTACTGCTGATGCTGGAGCTTGGGATGAGAATGTCGTAGTGGTGTTATTATGACTGAAGGAACGTTGAGATACCTTAGTGTCACTTGGAAGGAAGTTGCCTCTACACCACAGCTGTGAACCCACATTTGTGTCGTTTCCCTTTTCCATTTCCTTGTCATTTTCTTTTTCTTTCCCTGATTTCTTACTGCCATCTTCGCTAGTATCATGATCTTGATATGGTGGTGTAGGTGTAGTAGGAGTAGGAGTAGGAGTAGGAGTAGGAGTAGGAGTAGGAATTGCTGGTAATGATGATGATGACGATGTCAATGGAAGTAGCTCCCATACATTACCAGGTGTAATATCTCCCGCCATCAATGCTATAACATCACCTTCAGCTAATAATAAAGTTGGTATTCTTTGCCATTGCTGATTTCTATATGTGGTAACTATACTTATATGAGGCTGACCAGCAGCTATACCTTGCTCATTATCAATCAAATTACTAAAATTATTACAATCATCATCACCATATGCATCATCATCAAGCTTATCCTGTATATCTTTTGATTCTTGTATATTTAAGAAAGTTTCAAATTCATTTAACATAATTTTTATTTCATTGCTTACTTCAGATTTTTCAGATTTATGTACATTTGATATAATATATAAATTAATTATTGTTGATATTATTAATATTACTATTGTACATATAATACCAATATGATATGATGGATCAATAAATAATAGTGATACACCAAGAGTAATACATATTACACTCGGTGGTAAAATGACATAAATTGCTAGATGTTTGCCATCTCGCTCACTATCATTAGCAGCAATCACTTCATGTTCAAGGAGAACATTCTGAATAGAGTCTTTTATAGACTTTCGTGCAGTAGAATATGTAAGTGGGTTCATTCCAGATTATCTCATACTTCTGATCTAAAATTTTGGATTTGGAATTTTTTTTTGATATATGGTTTAACTTACCCTTGAGAATGCAATATTAGACAATGAAAATTCAAAAAGCAACTCAAATAACACTTCTCCTTAATTATGTAATTTCTAATGCAAACAGAGAAAGGAAAATGAGTTATAAAGAAGTACAAACAAAAATCCCATATCCCACTTAAACTTTGTCCATTTGTGTCCTACTTTGGTGTACTTTGTTTCCATATAGTTGCATCACATACAAAAATTTGCATCATATTGCAGTTGAAGTTATTTTAACACTCTCATTAGTCCTTAAATATCCAAAGCCTTTGAGCAGAACATTGCTTTCTTGTAAGTAAATCATCATTAATCGTATAAAAAAAACGACTAAATTAAGTGTTTATTAGATTAATGGCATTGTTTAGCCGAACTCCAAAGAAGGAAACAGCTAGTGCTTCTAATACGCCGAGTGGCATCAAATTAGGCTCTGATAGTAGCTCTAGCTCTAGCTCTAGCTCTAGTTCTAGTACTAGTACCAACACTAACGCTAGCAGTTCTATAGCAAGTGGTCCTATGTCATTTTTTTCACGACTTACGGGTGGTGGTTCATCTTCACGTCCCGTTCCTGGACATCTAAATGCATCACATTCTTCATTTAGTTCTGAAAATTTACCACAGTCTCAGTCTAGTATTGGTATGTTGTTAACCAATACCAGCCAAGAAGCTACATCAACAGGATATACAAATAGCATTGCACGTACAGGTGTAATCAGAAATGATTTAAAGGATGGCGATGATAATAAATCAACATCATCAACTGCACCAATACCAGCAAAGAAAACATATCGTGAAACTCAATTTGAGCGCGTCTTCGACAGTGAAAATATAGATGATACAGAATTAAGAGAATTATCCTGGCGTGGTATTCCAACAATATATCGTTCAAAAGCATGGCAAATTATGTTAGGTTATGCACCTACTAATAAGAGTAGAAGATTAGGCACTTTGACAAAAAAACGTAAAGAGTATGCTGAATCTATTGAAATATATTTCCCAACTAAAGAAGGTAATAGTAGTAGTAGTAGTAGCAGTAGTAGTAGTGCAAATGCAAGTAATGGACCAGAAAGAACATTACAAGAAAAAGACATTTTGCGTCAAATTCTAGTTGATTTACCTCGTACATGTCCAGATATTTTATTTTTTCATCAAAAAGAGGTACAGTTGATGATGGAAAGAATTTTATATATATGGTCAATAAGGCATCCAGCAAGTGAATATGTACAAGGAATGAATGATGTTTTAACACCCTTATTAGTTGTCGCATTTCAACCATTTGTATCAAATGGTTTAACAACAATGAATCAATCGACTGATATATTATCTTTAGACATCGCATCAATTATTAAGGATAAAAATATTCTACATAATATAGAAAGTGATGCATATTGGAAGTTTAGTAAATTATTGGATGGTGTGCAAGATCATTATACTTTTAGTCAACCTGGTTTACAAAGGATGGTATTAAGATTAGAAGATTTGATAAATAGACATTGTCCAAAATTGAATGAACACTTAGCTGAAGAAGGTGTATTATACATGCAATTTGCATTTCGCTGGATGAATTGTTTTTTATTAAGAGAATTACCATTAATATGTATTATAAGATTATGGGATACATATTTTGCTGAAAATCGTGCTGGTTTTGAAACATTTCATGTTAATGTATGTGCTGTTTTATTAATAACATTTGAGAATGAATTAATGAATAAACCATTTCAGGATATTTTAATGTTTTTACAAGATTTACCAACACAAGATTGGGGTGAAAAAGAAATGGATGAGATGCTATCACAGGCATTTATTTTAAGTACTTTGTATGATGGTGCTTCTATATGAACATAGTAGTTGAGAGGTGCTGGTTTTGGTTATTGTGGATTGAGTAGAGAGATTTCAGGGGGCTAGGAAGGGGTTAGAAAGAGGAAAAAGAGAGAAACCCAACATTGTAAATTACTGAATATATGATATAATAAAAGAGAAGGTACAAGACAAAACAAAAGAAAACAAGAGATATAACATTATTTTTCGCATTTATTTACTTACTACATACAAAATTCAACTACGAACTAACTTCCAAGTAACTAAGGAAGATCAGCACGACCAATAGGTACTTCCTTAAAAGCTGCTTCAGAACCGAAACCAATTGGTATAATAGCATAAGGATTTAATACAGCATGACTTGTAAAATAATGTGTTTTTAAGGAAGATCAGCACGACCAATAGGTACTTCCTTAAAAGCTGCTTCAGAACCGAAACCAATTGGTATAATAGCATAAGGATTTAATACAGCATGACTTGTAAAATAATGTGTTTTAATATGTTCAATATTAATTGTATTACCAATAATATTATTATTGTACTGATACAGGTCTCTGACATAATTATGAATATTATTATAATCACTTATTCTTTTTTGATTTGTTTTAAAATAAACAACATATACTTCATCAAAACGTACTAATGTCATAAATAAACGTATATCAGCTTCAGTAATACGACTTCCATTACCATCTTTTGCATTAGCACCACATAACCATCTTGTTGATGATAAATGATTCTCTAAGCGATCTAAAGCTAAAAATAATATATTACATGCTTTTTCATATGCTTCTTGTGTTTTGGCAAAACCACAACGATATACACCATCATTAATTTCATGATATATCCACTCATTAATTTCATCAATTTCTTTACGTAAATCATTATCTAATGGATATAAATCAATTTTTGCATCTTGACCTGTAGCCCATTCATTAAATTCTGTATTTAACATACGAATGATTTCACTACTTTCATTATTTACAATTGTTTTACTATGTTTATCCCATAATATTGGTACAGTATATTTTGTTTCATTTGATCCACTAATTGCATAAAGATCTCTTACAACTCGTAAGTTTTTACCATCAATGACACATGGCTCACAATCTTTTGCATCAATTTTACCATGCCCACCTGGTGGTGTTAATGGTACACGATTAGAATCGGATGAATCGTAAAATGCCCAACCATGATGTTGATCATTTGCATCATTAGGACGTGATCTTTGCCATGTTGGATGAGTTGAACTCCAAGTGATTGCATGATCAAGACCTTTCATCTTCAATACTGCTAAACATCTGTTCGCCCATGGGCAAGCAAATGAGATATACAAATGATATCTTCCACTTGCAGGCTTGTATAATGGATGACTTGAACTGATGATCTCTCTTGATTCACTTGCAGCTCTTTTGAAGCTTCCATCAGCATGCATTTCTTCTAATGCAGATCTTGCTCCTGCAGCACCATGATAAGAATTTACTACAGCAGACATTTTTCTATTAAAACTACGAATCATGCAAAATTGCTTTTTTTGTTGGAGTCAGAAAATGACGTCATCTCATGATCTTTTTGGGACGAACTACCTCTCCACGCGGCGCGTTATTTTGTGCTTTAGAGAAAAGGAGAGTATTCTTCATTTATCAGATAGGATGGCTGCCCAAGACCCCTTTTATAAAGTTCGAGAGTAAGTATATTTATTAAAATCATATCAAACTAACCTAGTTTGCTTGAAATTACTCTAACCAATTAATTTCTCCTTTCATTCTCTTTTTGGTTTATATGATTATTGTATTGTATAATTTAATAGTGCTGTAAATGTACAAGTAAACAAGTTGAAAGATAAAGCTGATCGTTTTAGTGATTTATTACGTAATACTGACACATCTAGTAATCCTGAATTTACAGTATTAAGAAAAGGTATATTAAAAGATTTACGTCAAGTTGAAAAAGATGTTGCAGGTTTACGTCAAGCAATTGATGTTGTAGGTAAAAATAGAGGTAAATTTCCATTAATAACAGATACAGAATTAACTGGACGACGTGAATTTGTTAGTGAAAGTTCACAAAGTGTCGGTGAAATAAGATCTAAAATTGAATCACAATCTGTACGTGATAAAATGGCATCAGATGAAAGCCGTTCAAAAGCTGCATATGGTATAAATAATAATAATAATACACCAGAAAATTTACAAAAAGAAAATTCACGTTTTATTAAAAATCAAGTTGCTGAACAACAATATATGTTAAAAGAGCAAGACAATGCATTAGATTCATTAAGTGGTGCTATTGATCGTTTAGATAGTTTAGGTAGAGAAGTTAATATTGAATTAAAAGAACAAAATTTAATGTTAAATGAATTAGATGATGAACTAGATGATGCCGGAAATAAAATGAATTTAGTACAACAAAAATTAGCAAAATTATTAAATACAAAAAATAGATGTACTATATGGACAGTTGTTATATTATTTATTATATTTATTATACTGCTTGCATTAGTTATTTATACATAACTAATGTACTTACTTACTTACTTGCTTTTAGGAGGAAAATAAAATAATGTTCAACAAAATTTTATTGAAAAGTTATTGTAGTGTAGGATGGAGATGGAAAATGATTAGGGTAGTTCAGCTGTATTCATGTGTGTATTGTAAAGTAAAAACTTGTTTGCATTTTCCCTCATAATAATAATATTCTTCGGTAATTCCCTTCCCTTTACATGTTAGTTCCTTCCCTTCCCTTTACTTGGAACTTCGGAACGCCACACAAATTTCGAACGTTGACATTAAATGACCTTTTTGACACGTTGAAGGTGGATATTTTGCACTAAAACAACAATATATAGGTATAATGAGTGCAATTACCATGAAGAGAATAAGTCAAGAGACATTTGATGAAGTTGTTAATGAGAATATTGAGGACTTGGACATGGAACCAAAAGAAGCATTAGCAGATGCAATTACACAATTTAAAAGTCAAGGTGTAGATTTAAAAAACATTGATATAACAGGTGGTGTTGGAAGAGCTGAAATGGAAGCAGCATTAGCATCATTAAAAACATTTGTAACATCAAATGAAGTATTTGATGCAAAAACAAATTCAACCATAATTCAATATGACTCAAAACAGAAAAATGATGTTATTAATAATTTAAATACATTTTGCGATCCAAAATGTGAACAACATATACGTAATCGTGAAATGATGAATCCTAATGGTCTTAATAATCTTCTTGAATTATTAATACCAGATCAAGAAAATGAATTACTTATAAATACAATGAAATTAGTATCGTTATTATCAAAATATAGTTTAGAATTAAGAGATTTTATTGAACCAGGTGGTAGTGCACGTATAAGTAAAATTATTGATGGAAGATTAAAATTATTACAATCAAATGAAAATGAAGATGATAATATTTTAGTTATAAGATTTGCATGTGCCTTAGCGCGTTCTGTATCAAAAAGTGAAAATAATAAGAATATGCTTAGTCGTACTGGTACAATGGATAGTATAGCAACAATTATTACATTATATTCTAAAATTGCTACAACAATTGATGATGATGGTAATGATAATAAATATGCAGCATTAGTATCTGATGCATGTGTAGTAATGCGTTCATTATGTGTGCACGATGATATGAGACGTGAAATGTCATGTGCGATGGACAATGGAAAATTCTTTTTATCAACTAATGGTATAGTGTCTAGTTTAATGGCAGCCTCATCATCATTTAAAAAATCACCTGGTCTAGCTGGACAAGCATTAGCTGCAGCAAAAACATTAGTCACAACAGAAGATGCTGTAAAAACTATGGCGTTACATGGTGCAATGACATTACCTGCTGAAATATTAGCTTTCCCTAATGCTGAAACACAATTAATAAGAAATTGTTTAGGTTTAATGAGAAATTTATGCGCTGATGATTTACGTAAGGACAAATTGGTTGATGATGGTAGTATGAGATTAACTGTAGCAGCAATGAGTAAAGAAGAGAATTTTGTTGATGGTACATTAATGGAACATGGTGCAGCGTGTTTAGCAGCAATGTCATTACGTTCACCAACAAATTCATATCGTATAGCTGAAACTGGTGCAATTGATATCTTAGTTAAAGGTATGAGAAGACATCCAAGTCATGGTGCATATCAACGTCAATGTTCATTATGTATAAGAAATATTTCAGCTAGATGTACTGATTTAAGACAAAATATATTAGATACTGGCGCAGAAGAAGTATTACGTAGTGCTGGTAGAATACAAGAAGCTGTTGATGAAGCCTATGCTGCATTACGTGATTTGGGTTGTGAAGTACATAAAGTAAAAATATCTGCTGATGGTAAAGTCGAAGCAGCATATGAACAATTTGGTGAAAAGAAATCTGCATTTAAAGCTGTATGGGATGATGATCCAAGTGAGAATCAACCAGGATTAAGTAATATTGAAGAAGCTGTACAACGTGAAGCTCATGCGCCTTTTGAAGGTGGCACAGGACAAGGTGCATCTAGACCAGCAATGAAAGCGAATCCATTTGCTGATGAGGAAATTGAACATTATGGTGATGATGATGATATTCTTGGTGTGACTCATAGTGCTGAAGCTCACGTTCATAATGAAAATTGCAATCATTAGTCAGTCTAGTTTAGTGGATATAAAGAATGTACATGTACATAAATTTACAATAAGAAATACAACAGCAAAATAATGTTACTACACTACGCCAATTCCCTTCACTATTCTTTTTTCAAAACAAGTGGAATCACATTGGATTCCAAATATGTCATGAGACTACTTGAATCTCTAACATTTTTTTGTAATTTTTTAACTAACAGTAATTCAATTAAAGCATCTCTTCTATCCTGTTCTGCGCTGTCAGCTACGAAAAGACTGGAACCAATATTAATTTTGCAGTCTTGACCATTACCATTAATATTCATATTGTTATTTTTATTTTCTGATGTTATTTTACCATAATTATGCAACGGAAATTGTATGTTTTCATTATCATTACCATTACCATTACCATTACCATTACCTCCATTTGTATAAGTATAGTCACAAATATCTGGATAATCTGATACGATATGTTCAATATATCTATCTAGTTGTATTAATAAATGATGATATGTTACATTCAAATGTGACTTATATAAATTTGTTTTATATTTGAATGCTTGAAATGTACATAGATTTGCTGCAAGTTTTAATGAATTTCGACTACAATCCTCATCTTCATCTCCATTGTCATTTTCAGCATCGCCATTATCTTGTCTTTTGCGTTTACGGTTAAAAGTTTTGTGTAAATCAATTCCACATTGTAGACACAATTGCATAGAAGTCATATCCTTTCGAAAAAGACTACGAGAAGATACGTAAGAACGTGCACCAAGTAGATGACCTGCATCATGCTGACTTCTTGTTTGACCAATTGCTGTAGGTTTGAGAAAGTTTAAATGCGCTGAAGAGAAATCCGTCATAACTTCATAACGACTCTCGTGGCGAACCCATAAACTTTCTACGGCATTCTCATACTGTGAGAGGACGTCCATCAGATCTCTTTACAAATTTACTATGATGCAATAAAATTTGGAATTCAAACCAACCTCATGTTCTGATTCGAGAATCAGAATGAAGTTTACAATCTATTATTGAAGGGAGGAGGAAGAGCTTCGTTCCCCTAAAAATTCCAACCCCAATTTCAATTTTGAAGAACCTTAAACAATGAGTAATGAAGATTATTATGATATTGGGAGTGACTCCGACAGTGACGGAGGATCTGATGCGGAAAATAATGATGAATTATTGAATTCCCCTAAATTAGTCACAATAGAAGACCTAGAGGAGCTCAAAGCAAAGACCATTGACATTCTTGATCCTACATGGAAAATAGAGCGTAATAAGAAATTAATACTAAAGATGTTGGAGCTAGAAGAACCTACTATAACATCACCTATGGTAGATTTTTTATTACAAAAAGATGCAAGTGAATCATTGATAAGTTATATAACACAAGTTGATTCTAATTTACCACGTCCTTCTCCAACAGATGAACATACAGATGAAATTAAATTAGCGTATAAAACTATGATGTTAATTACATCTGATGAACCATCTGATGGTTTAATTGATTATTTAGGTAAAATGGCAACAACTGTTGCGAAGTTATCTTTACGTATATTTGAAGATAATTCTGCTGGTTCATTTTTTCATGCATATCGTGTAATAGAATTATTAGCAAGATATTATCCATCTAATGTATTTGAAGCATTACGTAGTGATGGTAATGTAACACAAAGAATGAAATCAATTTTACGTTATATTGGTTATGCACCGGTATCTGAATTGTTAACTATGATTGTTGGTTTATCTACTATATCACGTTTATCACCATTATACGTTGCTTGTGAATCATTACGTTGGGAATTTATTAAAGATATATCAGAATGGAATTTTTTATATAAAGTTGCACAAATTATTGTTAATCCTAATAAAAATAGAGTGTACATTAAATCTGAATCTGACTCTGACTCTGAAAAAGCTGATAAAGGTCGGGGTGGTTATATTGATTTAGAGACTCATTCATTATATGCAACCCAATTATTTCAAGAATGTGTTGAAAAGTTAAGTATTGAAGACATTGGTGAATTATTACTACAACCTATTGGTTATACACCAGAATTATTAAAATTATTTATAGTAACAATATGTAATGACTACCACGATAATGATGATGATGATGATGATGATGAAGAAGAAGGAGATGGAGGTAATGAAACTAAAAAAGAATATATAGATGAATATAAAAAAATTAATGCAAGTAAAATATTATATTTTTTATTACGCCGTGCTGCTGATCCAGAAATTTTATGTGTTATTGGTAATAACGGTAATGGTATGATGCAACAACCACAATGTGTGCCAAATCGTTTATTTACATTAAGAGAAAGAATAATAAATATTGTTGGTGAATATTTACCTATAATAATTAATACCATAATAACATTTGATCCAATACAACATATAAAAAAAGGTGAAGAAAATGGTAAAATCTCTTACATACCATCAGGCACTATTAAATTCAGCAGTTATGAAGTACCGACACCATTTACAACATTTAGAACATCATTGATTGAATTATTAGTAATATTAATAGAATCAGATGAAACACTTGCAAATCATTTAACCTCACAACTATGGGAAATATTAATGAATTGGTGTTTCATTTATTCTAATAATAATGTTTATCATTCATTATTTTATCGTTTATTATTTGCTGTATTAAGACAAAATCAAGAAATACCATTAAAATGTTTATTGGAATCTACTACTACTACTACTACTAGTGGTAGTAATAGTAATATTATTGATTTTATAATAAATACATTTGTAGAAACACCATTTTGTATTGATTCTAAAGGTGAGTATCAAGAGGCTGTACTATCATCATCATCATCATCATCATCTTTATCAGCAGGTATAAATGAAGGTGTAGATGATAATAATAAAGAAAATGATGATAATGGAAATAAATTATATTATACACCACCAAAAAATAGTAAAAATACAAATTTAATGAAAAGGTATGTGATAAAAGGTTTAATATCTAATTGTGCACATGCATTACGTTTACAAGCTGAATCACAATCCCCAATATCATATATTAATACATATTTATCAAATAATATAAAATGGAAAACATTTTTTATTAAAATTAAACATGCAACAGAACCTATGCATAGATATGGTATGGGAATACAAGTCACTGATTTACAAAAACCAAGTCATAATGTTAATTCATTAATGGGTCTTATGAATGATAATGAACCAATGATTGATACAGAAGGGGGTATGGATCATGGTAGTAATTTTGCAAAAAATTTAGGATTTTATGACGATATGTCTTGGTTACAAGCACAAGCTGAAATGACAGGACAATATGATAGTGGCAGTATGAGTATGAATGATAGTAGAAGTAGTGATGGTGGACATAGTTTGTTGAATTTATCTGCTGATGAATATGTTGAATCACCAGATAGAGATAGAATGTCTGGTGATCACGGTGTTGTAGCAGGTGGTGCAACATATATGTCACCTAAAGGTCGTAATTCAGCTCAATCATTAGCAGAATCGTTGCTAGTCTTTGACAAAGATAGTCAGGAAGATATTGATATTATTGATGGAGTTACTAGTCCAATTGAAGCAATGGAGACCTTAGAAAGACGTAGGGAAAGTTTAGGTGCTGAAGACAGTCCACATCGTAAACAAGCAGTTGAACCAAAAATGTCACCTCATGAAGTGAAGCAGTTGTTCGCATTGGATCATCCTGATACTGAAGAGGAAACTGATACTGATGGTAATAATGTAGTAGCTTTAAATTTTGAGCAAAGTGCTGATGGTGCAAATGCTGATCTTGATCGAGCAGCTTCAGTATCAGTACCAGATGACGATGATGGTAATGGGAATGACGACGATAAACCAGGCGTAGATATATGATTATGATTATGATTATGATCAAGTCAAGTTGATGAGACAAAGTGAACAGAGAAAAAGAAAGAAAAGATAAGAAAAGAAATTATGAGCTCATACGAGAGATAAAAGAAGCAGGAAAGATAGGAAATATAAGAAAGAACTTGATAAAAACTAGCTGTAATAGAGGAATAGCAGTATTTTGTAACATAATAGGAGTACCAGTTCAGTCACCGTCTACACACCCTCACCCAACTCATGCAAGTGATATTGCTACATTCCATCTACTAATTTCTACAACTCATTTACTAAGGTCATCGAGAAATCTCAATTAAATTCGAATAGCTTCGATGTTTCAGTAACTAGTGATGGTTCCATGGTTCCATTTCCATTTGTTGATGTGACCATACTTTACACTTGCTGCCTCAGGATCACCTAACCAATCATTCACCGTTTTTTTTATATCAGCTTCAGATCTTTATAACTTGCTCCATCTTTTTTCATGAATGATACAGATCAAGTCAGGCTGGAGGAAACCATAATGATTTCATCATTTCATCTATGGATAATCTTTTTTTTTACATTTTCTTTCAAATAAGATTTAACTGTCCAATCAATCATTCCACATTATCTGAAATTGTTCTATTTTTACTCTCTCTCTGTTGCGAACCTTCTTCTTCGTCTTCTCTATTCTAATGGATAAAAATTGAAGTTGGGAAAAAGGGATATTATGATATTATCCAGACATAGGGCCCTATATCTAGACAACGTTTTATCGATAGTTGTATTTGTATTCATCTTTCGAAAAGATTTTTGGTTTACTTGCAAAGAATGTCGGGTTTTGTCGAAGAAGTAACATTTCTAGATCCAAATTGGATGTCTGAGAAGGTGAGTGCATCTGTTAAATGACATCTCTAACCTCTATCCGAAGATCCCTAAGATCCGAAGTTAATAAATTGATCTAGTCTAACTTCAGTGTGTATTTGCATATATGTGCTGCTTGCTTGTCTTTTGCAAAGTTTCTAATCACTTCTCCTTTTCTCTACCATACTAGGTTGGAGAGCAGATTAAAGAAGTAAAATATCGAGATCAGGATAAGATGGGTGGTATGTCTGGAGAGATGGTGTTTCTCACCGCGACAACAGTAACAGGGAAAGATATTGCTTTGCTTTTGAAGAGAGGTTCTGCAAATCCTATGAGAGCTGCAACTGGTCTTGCAAGAGAAGCATTCTTCTATGAGGAGATTAGTGCTACTCTTGACATGGGTCTTGCAAAATGTTACTATTCATATGGTAATATGGATTCAGGTGAATGTGCAATATTAATGGAATGTTTAGTAGATACTGTACCATGTGGTGTGTTTCTTGGTCCTGGAAACCCAAATAATTGGAGTGTAAAAGATAAACTTACTGATATGTGTGTTGGAAATCCTTCAGCTATAGAGATCACAAAAGGTTTTTTTGATTTATATGCAAAAATGCATGCAAAATATTGGAAAAATAATGGTATTATGCAAGATAAGGCATGGTTACGTGGAAGTGATTGGATACGAGGTGAAGGAAAAGAAAATTGGTTAAAAGCGCAACAAGTAGGTATAGATGGATGGGCAAAAGTTATTGAAGGAATTGAGAATGGTACAGCACCAGTTGTTTGGGATAATCATTTATTAGCATGCTTAAAAATATCATTTGCAAAAATTTCATGGGAAGATTATCAAAGTGATTTGAAAACAAAACCATATAGTTTAGTACATGGTGATGCTCATCCCCATAATGGTTTGTGGTGTAATCAAAGAACAAAAGATGCACATATAAAATTGATTGATTTCGAAATGGTTGGTTTAGGAAGTCCTGCACAAGAATTAGGCCAGTATATTATATCACATATGAGTAGTAATTTACGATCACAAAATGCTTCAAATTTAGTACAAAATTATTATGATAAATTAATTAATGAATTGCTATCAAATGGTATCAAAGAAGATGAAATTAATTATACATTTGATGAATGCTTTCAAGAATATATTAATGGTGGTTTTGGGAGATGGGCATGGTTTATACCATTGGGAATATTAGCTACGAAAACTATGGGACAGTACTTTCATGATCAATTGGCATCTTTTGCTAAGGATCATATCCCTAACCCGAACGATGCTCCAATGCCACGTGTTTAATTCTAGTGCTCGCATAACATCACAATAACAATAACAATAACAATAACAATAACAATAACCTTGAGCAAGTAATCGAGTATGTGATGTTAAGTGGGTTTGGTATTTTGTGCACAGTTAAAAAATTATTTATTCACCAAGCCTTTACTACTTACAAATGAATGACCCACCTCATAGATCGTCATCTCTCTATATCTTTCCCTCTTTCTCTCTCTCTCTCTCTCTATGTATATATATATATATCCCTGTCATTCTCACACTCTACCATTCCTATTGTTTCCCGCATTTATATCCATTATCCTTTACGCTAAGCTAAGCTACAATTCA
>JACKZZ010014883.1_pt1 | contig 34342 bp, 16 predicted proteins | sample 8027871 | NCBI WGS metagenome assembly JACKZZ01 (sample SAMN15724774, study PRJNA655200) | protist metagenome | isolation source: fluorescence activated cell sorting (FACS) single amplified genomes of... | place: USA: West Boothbay Harbor, Gulf of Maine | collected 2000-07-19
GTTCCGCGTTTTATTTAAACTGTATGAAAGGTATAAGGAGTACTGTTAGTATTTTTATTACTTATTTTGGTTTGCAAATATTTCTTCTGTAAGACAGAATATTTATCAGTTCCAGGTGTTGGAGTAATATATTTTGACTGAACCATGTCTGAAGGTAGGAAGAAAGGCAAATCTAATCGAACTCGTGCTGCAGAACCTGTACAAAATGCTGCACCTCGAAGACAACGTGGTCCTCCACGACCTAAAAGTGAATTGCAATCTGGTTTACCCATAAACTGGCCTAATTCATCTGCTGATGAATTAGCAGCACGACCAGTTCGTCACATTGATATTGGTTATCCACAAAGTTATGCTTATCCAAATAATTTTGTAAGATCAGCAAGATTTAATATCATTAACTTTTTACCATTATTTATGTTAGATTTTTTCAATCCAAATCTGAAAATTGCTAATGTATATTTTATAGTCATTGCAGCCATACAGTGTATACCGCAAATATCAATAACCCGAGGTATACCAACAACATTAATACCATTAACAGTATTATTAATTATAGATTCTGCTTTTATGGCATTAGAGGATTTAAAACGTCATGAAGCAGATAAAATAGCAAATTCATCCTATGTAAGTAGATTAGATTATGAAACAAGTCAATTTGAGTCATGTTATTGGAAAGATGTAGAAGTTGGTGATTTTATACAAGTACAAGCACGTAATATTATACCAGCAGATTTAATTATCATATCTGTTGCCGAAAAAGGTGCTATACCTACTGGTAAATGTTTTGTCGAAACGAAGTCGTTAGATGGTGAAACATCATTAAAATCACGTCAAGCATTACCAGCAACATTTCATCATGTTAGTACAGTAAGAGCATTAGAAAGTGTGAAAGGTACTGTATCTATGGAACATCCAAATCGTTCGATTCATAGTTTTCAGGGTATAGTTGAATTGGAATCGGGTGCGGGAGCCGGTGGTTCATCCAGTGCCACATGTGAGGTAACTAAAGATAATGTTATATTACGTGGTTCTGTATTACGTAATAGTGATTGGATTATTGGTTTAGTTGTGAATACAGGAGCAGATACAAAAATATTTATGTCAATGTCAAAACCCGCTCTAAAACGAAGTAATTTAGAAGAAAAAATGCAAAAAGAAATTATAAAAGTTATTGGATTATTATTAGCTATGTGCGCTTTAGGATCATTTGGTCATAGTGTATGGGAAATATCAAGAGATGTTGGTTCACATTGGTATTTAAGTTATACACCAAATCCAAGTAAAAATTTTGTATTATATTTTATGCATTACTTACTTGTAAATGCTCCAATTATACCAGTTTCATTGTATGTATCGATTGTTTTTGTTCGTTACGCTCAATCATATTTTATGAGAAATGATTTAGAAATGTATCATGAAGCAACAGAATCAACAATGGATGTTAAAAATATGAATTTAAATGAACAATTAGGACAAATTACTCATGTTGTTAGCGATAAAACGGGTACATTAACATGTAATGTGATGGATTTTCGGAAGATGTCAGTGCATGGAGTGTCCTATGGTCAAGGTATCAGTAGTATTGCAAAAGCTAATTGGGAGATATTAGGAAAAGAAATACCAAGTGAAACATTATTAGGTGAAGAAAAAGCTCAGCAGAATGCTGTTAAACATGTTGCATTTTATTGTTCAAGATATGAGAAGGACATGGCTATACTAGGGCCACAGCGTGCAAGAATTCAGAACTTCTTTCGTGTATTAGCTATATGTCATGATAGTGAGATTGAAGTTGATCATTCTATGCCTGATAGTATAAGATTATCAACATCTAATCCTGATGATGAAGCTCTTATCTGTGCTGCAGATTATTTTGGTTATAAATTTATTGAAAGAACGGGAGGTACACTCAAATTAGAAAATAGATATTCTAAGCAAGCGGATAATATTGAAGAGCTTGATATATTACATACATTTGAATTTACATCAGAAAGACGTAGAATGTCTGTTGTTGTGAAAGAACCATCAGGTAAAATTGTATTATATATGAAAGGTGCCAAAGGTGTAATAAGCGGAAGGCTTAGTCAAGGTAATTTGAAAGAAACGATAAAATTAACTGAATTAGATTATAAATCATATACTGAAGAAGGTTTAAGATGTTTATATGTTGCATGTGTAACAATAAATACCGAAAAATATAATGAATGGGTACAACAATATAGTGAAGCAAGATTAGATCTACGCCAAATTAATAGACAAAAATCTGGAGAAGCTAACTTAGTTGATGATTTAATAAATGATCTAGAAAAGGATTTAACATTATTAGGTTGTACAGCTATTGAAGATAGATTACAATTTGGTGTATCAGAATGCGTTGAAGAATTGCTAGCAGCAGGTATAAATATTTGGATGCTTACAGGAGATACACAGGATACGGGTGTTAATAGTGGCCTTGCTGCTAAATTGTTATTACCTGAAAAACATTCACATCATGTTATATTTGATCGAAAAGAATTTAAAACAAAATTAGAAATGCGAAATGCATTTAAAATGCATATTAATAATTTTGATTATTCATTAGAGGAAGATGGTTTAACGGCAATGAAACCATGGTTTTTGATAGTTGATGGTGCAACTTTGGCAATTGCAATGGATGATAAATCAGTTGATGGTATGCGATATTTACTATCAGAATTATCTATGAGATGTAGATCTGTTGTTGGTTGTCGTGTAAGTCCTGCACAAAAAAGAGAATTAACTGTTTTTTTAGCGGAACAAGAGGATACTACTGTATTAGCAGTGGGGGATGGTGCCAACGATATGCCCATGATCCGATCTGCTAACGTTGGTGTGGGCCTTATCGGTCAAGAAGGTAGACAAGCAGCAAGTGTTGCTGATTATTCAATATCACAATTTCGTTATTTATCACCATTAATTATAAAACATGGTCAATGTAATTATATTCGCATGGCAAATTTAGTATGTTTTATATTTTATAAAAACTTTTTATTGTCATTGTCTATGTATTGGTATAATTTTTCATGCGGTTTCACTGGACAAAATTTTATAGTTGAAGGTGCTATACAAATGTATAATTTATTTTATACAAGTTTACCTATACTATATTATGCATCCTATGACATGCCAGTGAGTAGAAATACATTTTACCGTTTTCCACAAATGTATCGTATTTGTGTATCAGGATTTTATTTTACAACGAAAACATTATGGTCATGGATGATGACTGCTGTGTTTGAATCAGTCGTTGCATCGATTATGCCATTATTTTTACTACAAGGATTAGATATTAAAACTGGAAATTTGACAACCATGTGGGAAGCTGGTGGAGTGACAATGACAATCATTGTATTTTGCACTAATACTAAATTTTTCTTTATTCAAAATAAATTTCATTGGTCACATTATTTAATAGCATTTATAGGCCCCTTTAGTTGGGTATTATCTATGTTTGTCATTTCAGGGGTTATTGAATTTGACTACAACGCCCATGGTATATTTTCGCATACTTTACAATCACCATATTTTTGGATAGCATCATTGCTTTGTTTACTTGTTATTATTGGAAGAGATATTTACAGTTGTTCTGTAGAAAGACATTTTAATTTTCAACCACAACATATTATTCAAGAAGCAGATGCAGCTCAAAGATTACGTGTATTAAAAAATATGCAAAAAGGTGTAGTCCAAGATGCGAGTAATATACCTACTGGAAATATGGAAGAAGAAAATGTAGTGGATATCTCACAGGGTCAACCCCAAATAAATGGTGCAGTTATTGATGATAATAAAGGTGATTATAATAATATTCCAACTAAAAATGATGAAATAAATGAAGTAGAAATGGGATTTGGGAGTAGAGTTGTGGTACCTGGTCAGATAGCACACGAAACTAGCGATGCGGATGGTGCTAGCGATTCAGACAAGTAGTATAAATTGTAGATTCTTGTAATATAATGTACATTATTGTTTAATTATTATGACAATTGTTCAATGAAATATTACTATATACCATAAAAATACCTTTCCTTCTCATATACGAGAGACTCACATCAATGACGAGCGATTTTCGGGTTTCGCTGCTATCCCTATAGAATCAATTGATTTTCTTCATTTTCTTCCACTAATTATAGGTGAATAATCACTATGATGACTAACATAACTTATATCATCCGGAATAATAGAATCATTAATATCAGCTATACTATTTTGTGAAGATTCGTCTAATGCAGACACCATTGGTAATACAACTTCTGGGCTTTGAGGTCGAGAATCCGATGTTTCGTTCGGTTGATGAATGTTATAATTTTTTGATTCATTTAGACTAGGACTTAAGCTTTGAAGTCTTTCGTCTAAATCACTATGATTATCACTAGCATATAAATCAAGTTCTAATTTTAAATCATTTTCCTTTTGTTGTTCAAGTAGATACCGTTGAAATTCATCGGCAGATTGGATGTTCCTCGTTTCTTGTACATGTTGATAATATTGTTCTGCATCATCTTGTTTAGATATAATCCTTGTTTTTGATGTTGGTTGCAATGATATATTTAATGTTGGTTCCTTCATTTTTGCACGATATAAATCTCTAGTGTGCTGCTTAACACGTCCTTGGGCACTTAAAGATACTCGACTTAACGTGAAATGGGACTGATCAGGTACGCGAGGATCAAGCACCATACTATTTGATATTTGTCCATCTTGTGAATTTATTTGAGAAAATGAGCCTTTTAATCCATATCCTGAGCTGCTTAAACTTTTTCTTAATTCTAATGATTGTGACGCTTCCACTGCCTGAGGTAAAGCCAGTGAGGGAGGGTCACCTTGAACATACTGCGGTCTACCACCCCATGGACCATTCACATATTGTCTATTTGTTTTCTCTTCTTTAACTAAATGATGATAATTATCACGTACTAAATGTGCTGAACGTGTTAAAGCATCTGGAGGTTTTTCAATTTTCAGTCTAGACATGATAGAAGCCATATCAGCACCATCATCTTTACCAACTGTTTGCCCAGTTGGTAAGGCTGTACGTAATGCATAAATTCTACTTGCTGTAGTATAATCCAATTTACCTGTTTGATTTCTTGTATTTTCTAATTCAGCAACAATTGATTCAAATAATCTTGCACTTGTGATATGTTTGTTTACTTTTGCATTTAATTTACTAACGAACTTAGATACATCACTATTTGGATCATCTTGTAAGAGACGCACTTGTTCTTCAACTGATGGCTCAGCACCATCATTAAAAAAACTTTCAACTACATCACTTGGCACTATATCCGCTTCAGACATCATAATAGCATCATCATTATCATTTGCAGTTACATTAGATGGATTGCTTCTTTGTAACTGCTCCCTTGAAGAATCTGCTGGAGTACGATCTGTTAATGGTATTTTCTGATCATCATCAAATAATTCTTTTCTATCTGCCTCTGACATTGCATTTGTTGCAAAAGATGCAAATGAACCTATATTAGAATGCTGTGATAAATGAGAACCAACTGATATATCATCAGGAATACCATCTAATTGTGGAATAACTCCAGTCAAACCCCTTGCTTCAGTCAGACCCTTAGATGGCGTGCGTACTGGAGATACTCCTCCAGTATGCGGTCTGATAACTTTAGCATAAAGTATACGCATTTGTATTTTTTCTACTGCGAGTTTTAATAATTTTACTAAATCTTCACTTTGCTTATTAGTCCATACTAACGGTATCCCATCACTGCTTGGTGCCTGCACCTCTTCAGTGACTTCTGGCTTTATATCAACAGGTTGAAAGAGTGTATCATCAACCACACCACGTTTTACTTCCGCTTTTACTGCAATTGCTCCGTATCGTGCAGGCTGTTCAGCAGCGCGATACTTATTTAATGCATTAGATTTTTTCTTTTCTTCTTGTGATACTTTCCAGGAGGATACGGGTGCCAATGTTGAAATGCGAGCTGCAGCATTTGTTGGAGCTATTAATGTCATATCATAATCGGTTAACACTCGCTTACCTTGTGAGCTAGTACTGCGACTACCGGTATGTCCCACTGGCCCCAGTACTAGAGACTGATTGGACAACGCCATACCAGATGCACCAATTTCTTCAGCTTTCATTACTGGTTCTTCTAATTTCTTTACAGTATTCAATTTAGATGGTGATTTTATGTTTGATTTATTTTTTTTATCATGATTTGGTGAATATAATTCATTTTGTTGTTGTATATCTTCTTGATTTGATTCAGGGAATGGATTTTGTGGTTTTTCCGGTTCTCCATCTTCTCTGCACAGATCAACAATGGTTTGTACAGTATTATATACTTCATTTTCAATATCTTTAAAATCTTTTGCTGAATAAATAATTTCACCTAAATTATGCTCATCTAAGCTTCCATCTAATATGCCCTTTTTAATACGTTTATATACCATAAAGTCATGCATGACACCTTTTGCACCATATTCTTTCTTTAAATCATTAATTTCGTCTTGAATATCATCCAAGCTACGTTCAGCTGCTTCGCAATCTTTTTTAACTTTATGAACACGTTCAGAACAAATTAGTTTTTCTTTATGAATAATTCGTTTAGCTTCCGCTAATTGTTCAGTTAATATCATAATTTTTTCATCACCAGACCAGTCATTAGTAGACATATTAATATCGATACTGCCGTCTAGATTGTGCAACAACATTCTCCAACCTCCAGACTTCATTGATTCGTGTCTTAAATTCTCTGCAACAGCATCTGCATTTACTGCGATATCTTCGCGAAATGTTGCATCCATTGCTTGTTTTGATTCAACAACTTTCACACTAGCATCAGTATTAGCATCATCATCAACATCATCATTATCAATAGAATGCTTAGTATGATGACTATGCTTTTCATATGCACTTGCTAAATGATTATCTCCAATAGCTTTCGCTGGATCTAAAAAGGTTTCACCTGGAACAATACCTAACTTTTCATGAACTTTTTGATGTCCTAATGATATATCCTGTCCTTCAAATACCCATGAAGTGTATTCATCTATATCATCTTGTGCTTCACGTGTTAATGACCATAATTTTTTCATTGTTTCAATAATTTTTGCATTAGATAATTCATTATTATGTTTTCTGTAATAAAAAGAACTTTCTTCTTCTTGTATAACATGTAAGCATTTACTGACACGATCACATAAACTCCGAACTTCTCTCATAGCGATTTGTTGTTGACCTAATTGGCGCGAAATATCATTTTCATTACGACGTAAAAATGTTAAAAATGGTTGTACTAATTTTTTAGGGTTACCACGTGAAGCAGCTTGTTGCATCAATTGCACTTTTACTGCCGGATGGGCTGTTTCTGCTTTTTTTCGAACCCCATCTTCTGCCTCTTGTTTTACTTTAACAACTTCTTTTTCAGTTTCTTCCACTGCTTTCATAGCTTGTTCAAATCTTTCTGTCATAATTGTCAAATCATTACTTATTTTATCACGTTCACGTTCTGTTCTGATGACTTGAGCTAATGCAGATTTTGTTTCCATCTCCATCTCCTCATATTCCAATTTCATGTCTGCCATAGAATTCTCTAATTGTAATATTTCTTGTAACTGTGCTTCAACTCTCTCACGTAAAGGATTTTCTGCATCTACTGCGGCTGCTGCTGATGCTAATATTGTGCGTATATGTACATCCTGACCTTGAACACTACCTTCTAAGCTATCAGCACCTTCAATAGATTGACTTTCATTATCAATAATATCATTAGTAGAATCTTTTGGATGATAATCATGTATAGTCATGACATGATCCAATATATGATCTTTGTCATCATGCATGTCATGAGTGTCTTCTTTCATCATGCATAACATTTCCTTATTTTCATTTATTGTTTCAGTATATACTAAGTGATGCGTTAGTGCATTATATATTGCACATCCTGGTGGTACTAGTTGTAGTTGTGCACCTGCTACATTACTACTAGCTACAGAGCCTACAAGTGAGTCAGCTTTAGGTGGCGCAATCGAGCCGCCGCCAACAGATTCGACATCTTGCACATTCTGACTATATGCACCAATAGTAACAGTACCAGCATTACCACTGGAAGAATTCTCATGATCAACTGATTTATTTCGAATATCTTGTGTATTACTAATGATTTCACGACTCACTGCTAAAGAATTTTCCAACTTTTCAATGGCACCTGTAAAAGTTTCACTTAAATTTCTCATTTCTGTATCAGCAAAATAAATCAAATCAACTGCACTATCTTTTAATTGATCAGATACACGCTCTATATACGTCTCGTTTTTCATTTCATCTAATTTACGACGTAATAAAATGGTTGAAATGCCTAAATCATCGAAATCATTTGGATCTTTAGGTTTGCAGACTTCGTGTATGCAACATTTCAATTCATCATTTAACCAATTCAATAATGATATTTTGCCTACATTATCATTTTCACTATTAATAGCACGCTGCTCCATAGCATTTAATTCCGTTTTTAAATTCGTTTTATCAATGACCAAATTGTTCCTTTCTTCAGTCATCATATTCAAATCTTTTTCTAGATCATTTATCATTGATTTGAGGGTTTCACTCACTTGCAATGAATGGGAATGAGAATCTGCTGCCATCATCATTTCTTCTTCATATAATGCACACAAATAAGCAATACGATTGCTTTTCATCAATATATTATGATTTAAATCATTTATTGTTCCTTCATACTCATGAATGGTTTGCTCTAATTTAGCTTTAATTCGCTGAAACTCTTTTTGATCTTCTACGCGTCCAAATTTTTCTGCTGCAATTTCACTATTTAAATCAGATATATCACTTTTTAATACTTCAATATCTGATTTTAAATTATGTATATTGACTTCAGCAAATTTTAACTTTGCTTCAGTGCGTAAGCGCAGCGCTTTTTCTCTGTGATACTGTGATTCAAGCAAGTTATCGTTCAAAACCATGCCTAATTCATTAGTCTTTGTAGTTAAATGATCTACAGTATTCTTATATTTTATGTTCATATTATCTAATTCAACTGACAAATGCAATAATTTCTCTGTTGTGAGATTCAGTTCAGTAAGAGTCGACGCTAATTTTGTTTCAGTTATAGCTAGTTTTTCTGCAACTTCTTTATTTGCAATTTCTAGTTCGCTTATACGATCGTTAGCCTTTTGTAACGAACTATACACTTCATGAAGTTCTTCTTTTGTATGTTTTAATTCAATACGAGTTTTTTTCCATTCTTCATTCAATCTATCAATTTCATTAGTTTTTATATTCACTTCATCTTGCAATGTTTCTACTTCGATTTCCAATTCATCTATACGGTCTTCATATTTTGCTTCTAATTCTAATAATTCGCGTGCATGCTTTTCTTGTAATTCTTTGAGTTCATCTGCATGCTTATCACGTGTTATTTTTAATGTTAATGCAGCTTGTATAATTTCCTCTCGAAGATCATGCATTGTTTCCAGATTATTCTTAATTTCACATCCTTGCAATCGATCACGTAATTCTAAATATTCGATGTAACGGTCGCCATTTAATGCACGAGCTGATTCACTGAAAAATGCATGTAGTGGTTCATAGAAACGTCTTTGTGATGCAATTTGATCATTTGATAATGTAGCGTCGAACACCTTACCAGTACCTTCTAAGGTATCAGCATCATTATTCAATATTTTCATTTTTGTTTCTATTTTTTCAGCTTCAGCCAATAAGAATTCTTCTGATGATGAATCACGATCTTCTTGTGATTTTAACATAACTTTAAAATTATCTATAGCTAAATTTAAGTCACTATTATCTTGTTTTAACTCAACGATTTCTTGTAGAGAAGCGGCATATTCTTCACGTATGTCAGGTAATTTTTCTCTTTCCATTCTGGCAATTGTTTCGTGTAACTCACTTACTTCAGTGTGTTTCATAACATGAGCGCGTTCAGCTTCAACTAATTCTTTTTGTAATTCTATTTTTGCATTCCTTTCATCACTTAAATTAGTCTCTACTAATGACATTGCTTCGTGTAACTGCTCTCTGAGGGCAACTTGTTCATCGCGGGCGTTTCGTAATGCATCCTTCTCAGCTAATAATGGTGCAATTCTGGCTTGTTCTTTACGCAATTGTCCATTTAATATTTTTACTTCATGCTCTTTTGCTGATGATCTTACAGTCGCCATTTTTGCTTCGTATTGTGCATTTTCTGCATTTTTATACATTAAATGAGCGTCCTCCAACCAAGTCTGGTATCCAAGGTATTTATTACCACTTAAATCAACATCTGAATCTACTTTTGTATTTGGTAAATCCATAATAATATCAATTTCTTTAGAATCAGCAAATAATAATGGTAGCAAAGCTTGCTTTAAATCCGCTAGTATAGGGTTACCAGCACCAAACTCTACGATGCATCTATCAAGTGCTTCAAGTGCGACTGCACCTACAGTTTTATGAACAATTTTTTCACCAAGTAAATTTATTGTTGTTTTTGGTATATTCGTAAATAATTTTGTTGATGTTTGTGGTTGATTTGTTGTAATTATTCCACTTTTACCTGCACTACTTGAATTTGCAGTGGTATTGACACAAATGTCCCCATCTTCCTTAAATTGAATTTTTGGGGCGTTATTTTCAGCTTTGATCATAATTTTTTCTTCTTCAACATCATCTTCATCACTATCAATATCTTTCTTTTCATCAGCTGTTTCTGATCCATCCAATAAAAAGGGTGCATGTGCACGAGCTTGAGCAATTTGTGATTGCATGTGTGACATCAAATCAATGCTGTAAACATCGGCCTGTTGACTTGTGCTCCCTGCTTTTGCTAACCAATTATCAAAAAAGAACCTTGATATACTATCTTCTGTAGTTAAATCTGGCTTGCCCATAACAGTTTGTAGTACTAATCGACCTAATTTCAATGCGCTTTGATCTCTATCACTCAAAACATCTGTAGTTTTTAATCTTCTTGCAAGACTATCTGAAAATGGATCTACTGGTATACTTTCATCAATTGCACCAGTCATTGTCCTTCTACTTTTCGGTGGCCCTGTGCGTGGCCTTTCTCCAATACGATTCGGACTTAAGCTATTCGCTCGAATACCGCTATTTGCACCTCCATCATCCTTTTGTTCAGAAGTACCTGCTGTATTCTTTTTGCTTTCTTTTGCTTCCAATTCCTTTTGTTTGCGTAACTTTGGTCCATGTACTGCTAGTTTTGATATGTTACCAGCACTTGCTGAGGCTTGTTGAAAAGGAGCAGTTGATGGTCTGCCACTTCCACTCGGGCTCTTGGCCAAGGCTTCTGCTCTAATCCTACGTGCATCATGCTCAGTCCTCATATCAAGTTTCCGTGCTGCTCCATGTCCAGTTCTATCACTTTTGATTGATAAATCCTCGTCTTTGAAATCGGTCAAGCTAACAACACTCATTTTTTGTGCCTTACGTATCCTGGCCGGCTCTATGATCTGATCTGATTCGTTCTCTCGACACTGTTTTTGATAAAAGCTGAACTTTTAGATTTTGATAAAATTAGAGCTTTAATGCAAATCGATATAATCTAAAATTCTGTTAAATGTATACACAATGAGTACTGGCATCATGACGGACGACTGTACGATGAGGGAAACGATGACGGGAAGATGAATCATAGAGCAGTTAGGTGCCACTATAAAGTTACGAGTTATTTTTAAATAGGTAGCAAGCATAGTAAAGATGCCAGAGGGAATTAAGTACGCCAAGGACTTCCAAATACCCGCAGAGTTTCCTGATGTGTTAAGAAACTTAACAAGGGAAATACTTCGGGATCAACCAAAGGACATTAACAAGTACGCTCTTGAATACTTTGAGAAGCTTAAGCAGGAGAAGAATCTTGCCAACGTGACAGATGAGAATTACTAATTAATAAGTCTGATGAATGTACCAACACATGAAAGAAACAACAACAAACAAATGCATTGTAAGCCGATGTAGACGAGACTGTTGTTGTGTTACCTTTTGTTTGGAGATATATTTCATCTATCGAATGTTCCATAATTAGCTTTGTAAGTTCTGTAGAATAGAGAGTTTAATAATCAACCCATCACCAACCAACCCCCAAAAGAACCTCGAGAGATTTTACCTTTTGATAAATAACAGTTATTATATTGCTTAGTTATATTTGATATAAGGTCGCACGTGTGAATTGTAGCGTTTTTTGAATTTTCATTCAATACATAAGACATTACCATTGAACTGAATCCTCTTGCCGTTCCCGTTTCTAATATAGTATAATTATCTAAACCGGGGTGTTTATGAATTCATCTGATTGTTTATCTACATACAATAACGCATAAAAAATAGGTTCAAGTGTGTCTGGAGACAAATCACTATATTTCACACCATTTAATCGTTCTTGTACTTGTCGGAATTGCGTTGTTATAAAAAATCTTTATTTACATTATCTTATTTATCAATAGTCAGTCAAGAAAAATTTGCTGACAACATGTTGTACGTGAAAAAAATAACCGAATTTCAATTCTTATATCATGATGTCCTACTATTTATATGTGAGTCGTAGTTGCCTTTGTTATCTTCTTATGACAAAGTACAACACCACAAGTCGGTGGGTCGCCGTGAATCACCTGTAGTATATGGTAAACGCTGCGTGGATCCATGTGGGTGAATACTGTATAAGTGTGGTCCATGAACATCAACACCTCCTAATACAGCTCTAATCCATGTTCATGACTCAATGAAGACTGTGCAATTTTCTCGCCTTGTGAATTTAGCGATGCATTACTATTAGCATAATCCCCACCTGATTGAGCGCATGTATCAAATAATTTTAATATACGGTGCTCAGGTGCATAATTTGGGAATACCTGTTGTGCTACAGTGGCAAAAAATATAGTATAGCTCATTAAACCTAATCTGCAATTAGCTGTGCTTGCCTTAGGAAGTCCACAACTTAATGGTAATGGTAATTCTGGTTCCTTCCCTGGGGCAATGGTAGATTTACCTGATGCCGTTATATTTGAATTAATGCGCGTTGTCCCCTTGTTCGTCAATGCTCTACCTGGAGATTGCATGCCTGCTTTGTTTGGTGTAGTAGTTGCTACAGTAGCAGTATGTGCTTTTGTATTATGAGGAGACATACCAAATGGTAATATTTCAAAATTAGAGCCAAAATGTAAATATTCACCTACTTCTTCTTCATCAGCACCGTGATCTCGAGTGGTCACAGCACGCATAACATCCAAAGGTAAAGACTTATGTAACTCATCTGGACGTAATGTAGACCATAACATAAATTCTTGAAACATACTATATAATTGAGGTTCTTTCATTAAATACGGTACGATACCAAAATCGTGAGCAAAGCGAGACATGCCTTTGTATGTAATACCAGTTTTTACATGATTATTAATTTTACCTTCAGCGGTAGCACCCAGATGATAATGTACGGGCTTATGCACAACTGCACCTAATGCAATAGCAGATGCTGATGGTGGTGTATACGTTGTCTTGTAATTATCAAACCATAAAATTAACTGCGGAAAATGTGAGCTTAAACATTTTTGTGCAACCTTAAATTCACCAAAAACATTCACAGCTTGTTCACAATAAATTAAAGGCCATGGCACCAATCCTAACTTATCACCTATAGGTAATAATTTCTTTTTAATTAAAACATCAAAAACAGCCCTAGATGCTGCCGCTTTTTGACGTGGAGGTAAACATTCTAGTAATGTTCCAGTTTGTAATTCAATTACATTCGCATATAACTTACACGCAAGAGCTTTCACGGCTTCAACAAATTGTCCAGATGTTAAAGATAATCCTGTTGTTTGTGATGAATGTGTTCTGGTACGTTCATATTGCTTTTCAGTTCCACCACCAGCACGAAATCCGTATGGACGTAAGGCTTCTCTTGAAGATACATCACCATCTACTTTTAACTTTGCTGCATTATGAAAAATCACGTCAATTTCCCCACTAACAAGATATGGTGGTGTGCATGTAACAGTACCATTAGTACTACCTACAAAACATAAATGAAATTCTTTTGCAAATCTTATAAATCTACCTAAAGTCATTGTTGTATTTGATGTCAAATTTGACGCAGCGCTTGCAGCGTGGGCAAAAGCTGCCGATGATGCACCATTATTAGCTGCTGGTAAGTTGGCCATCATCATATCACGTGCTGATGGTCCTTTATGCTCATGTACATATCTATGATATATGACTCGCAATAATCTATCTTCAACTACAGGTGATAGTCTCTGCTTGAGTGCATCCTGTTCCATAGGGTTCCATTTTACTGTTGTATCATTTAATTTGCTGTTCAATGCCGTAGCAACTGGGCCATTTGGATTAATAGCATGTGAATCACTGAATGGACGTGATTTAGGCATTGCTTCTTGATCGTCTATAGTTGTACCAAATAAGCTAGACATACTAGAGTTCACTCCATTGCCATTGATTTCATTTGCTTTAGCCTCATTGTTGCCAGCAGTCATAGGATAGGTACTCAGCAATGCAGATCGTGGAGTCAAAGAGTCGCCTTCAGCAGAATATCTTGCATTAGTCTTATCGGGTGACGATGTTGGATCTAATACAAGTACACGAGGTGACCCAGGTGTGTTACTAATCATAGATTCAGATGGATTGATCATACCACCATAATTGCCTTTGGATACAAAATTACGATTTACTTCATCTAATTTATTTTTTAATCGCAAAACCTCGCCACGAAATTTAACAACTTCTTCTTTTAAATGATGATTTTCCATTTCTAATTTTTTTACTGTTTTTATGTCATATTCACCTTGTATTTCAATAAGTTTATCATGTATATTATTCTTTTCGTCAGAGACGTTATGGTATCTACCCTCCGCTGCCTCTAACTTGCCAGCAAGTTCTTCAGCTCTGGCATTTGCAGAATCACGCTCTTTTTCTAGTGCATGAGTAACACCATGTAAAGCATCTATACGATCCTTTTGTTTATGTACTTTTATACGTAATTCTGTATTTGTCATATCTTTGGGCTCTTCTAGTACATCATTATTAAAATTTAAGAATTTTCTTTGTTCCGCTTTTTTACCATACGCTTGGGATAATTCGTATTTTGTTACATTTAATTCATCTTGAACAGCACGTAATTGTTTTAATAATGCAACTTTACCTTTGCGTAATTCTTGTAATTCAGCTGTAGTATTATCAATACCCCATGGAGCGTCAACTGCTGACTTGCCACTTACATAAGATCCAGGCGATCCAGGTCCGCCTAGTGCGATATTACCGAGTATTGAATCTATATCAGATGCATGTGATGTTGCTGTTGTATTTACACCTGGTGATTTCATATCAGAAATTGGACTCATTGCTGTTGATTTATTAGGCGTAGTACGTGCACTACTGGAAAGGACTTGAGCCCTTTTAGATCTTTCATGCATCAACTCTTGCTTTAAACGAACATTTTCTGCAATATAACTGTTTTCACTACGTGCTTGTTGCTCTTGTGCATCATTTGTTGCTTGTTCATATGCTGCGCAACGTTGTTCTAATGTTTTTACTTTATTTTGTAAATCTGGTACAATTTTTGTTCTAACCTTCGTCATAGCATCAGTCAGTTCCGCGGCCAGTTGCTCTGCCATACTTGCATGTGCTTCAGCTACTACTATACCGTGTACTTTTCTTTGGACTTTCGCAAATTGTTTAAGTAGTTGTCCTTCTCTACTACGATATAATTCTAATTGTGCATGTAATAATTCTGTTGCAATAGTTGCACCATAATCGCTTTTCAAGCCTTGTTCTTTGATAAAATCTTGTGATAATGCCTCTGCATCTCCATGCATTGATAGTGTAAGTGTATGCTGCTGTCCTTTTAATGTGACACTAACCACTGCATCCATATGCTCATCAGTTAATAAGTTTACTTCATCATCATCAGCGTGATCGGATGCTTTGTTACCAGAGAAAGTTGTTGTTGTACCAATAGTACCATATTCTTCTGCTTCATCTAAATGATAAGCTAAAATACTTTGCCAAATTTGCAATTCTCTTGATGGTACTGCAATTTCAAGTGTTACAATACGACCATCACTACCAACATTAGCTTCCATTCGCAAGACCTTTTCTAGGGATGGTACACTTTCACCTGTCTGTTGTGGTTCACTTGTTACAGCTGCAAATGATTCTGGAAACAACTGACTCTCGTCAGTATACCATAGCAGAGTTCCTGCTCCTTCTAATGAAAGATATCTGTATTGCCACTCAGTGGAACATGCATCATTTACTTTACTGCCCTCATTCAGGATTTCACCAGGTATATAGCCACGATCATAAATTATTCGCACAAGGCCGAAACCTGATATGCTAGTCAACCTCTGTGGCATTGCTCTTATGTGAACAGAAGTTCTTATAAATCTTATTCCTTAACGTAAGGATGCCAAATATCCTTACCGAGGGTGGTGCAACGAACGATCCAATTGGGTGCCGGCCGCTTTCACGGAAATACCGTTCTCCTTGCCTGCTTTGTTGCATAAGATGTTTAAAATGAATGAGCATAATAAGAATATCTACGAACATTAAAAAATGGGGAGGTATTATGAATGAGAAAAATATGAAAATTATTCCTGAAAATAGATGTGCCTTTTTTCTTCTTATATTTACTATATTTACCGACATGAACAAATGACAACAACAAATACATTTATGGTCTTGTAGTGGGACAATATAGACCCTTGCATACGCAATAGTCACCACGTTTCTTTCTTTCTCGTACGCACAGAACTGATTGTTAGTGATACTGCCTGGAGGAGGACCCAATTCCATTGACCCATGTCAGCGTGTATGGAGTTTAGGATGCAGACTTTGTCATAAGGCTACTCTTTTTACGGATACTTTGTTTGAGTGCATTCTTTCTTTCTTTCCACTCACCAGCTGGTATCTTTTCATGTAAACATTGACACTCTTTGCATGACCAATGAAAGAAACTTATACCATAACCTGATTGACACAGTTTCTTATCTCCAGTCTCTTTACAATAGAAACCTAAATGAGATGAACAAATACATTCACCAGTTGTTTTTGTAATAGTGCCTCCATCGCACCAATCTGACTCTCGATCAATGACAGGTGCAGTGTCAGGAGCGTGTTCAGTACCTGCAATTACAGAACGCAGCACGAGGGCCACAATAACCATGATTAAAAACAATATCGTCATAACTGTCTGAATAATTCGATAGATACAGTGCGACTTCTACTTTGAAAGGTGAAATAGTGCAATACAATTCTTATCTGAAAAGTTAAAGGACCCACTCATGATCTGCCGAGATGCCAAATGCGATAGTCGCTTGGGATCCAAAGATCAACAGTTGAGAAATATTGCGAGTTTATCTCCTGTGTATTGCATAGCAGTAGTCTTGGTGTTGAATTCTGAATATTCTTTAGTTTCTATTTTGAAAAGGAAAAGTGTTCTATCCTAAAGAAGCCAAATCAGGATGAGTACTTCACTTTACACGCCATACAAAGCAGTTGGTATTGTAACAGATGGTAAACCATTTGCAGTGAATCAACTCGGTACAGAGACTTTTCTTACTGTAACAATTGGTAGTGTATTTCAAGTTTATCGTACTGATAAACTCACAGTTAGTCTTGTTGGGCGAGAGACTCCTGGTGCCCAAGACATTGCAGCAATAGCTGTGTGTGATAAAGAAACTTTCTGTGCTGCTGGTAACCATATACTTGTATATAATCGTCAGCAATTAGTCAGAACTTATGATGAACATAATAAGCATGATAATACCACAATATTAGGTTTATGTATGGTGGGACGTATACTCCTAAGTTGGGATAATCATGGTGAAATGCGTGTCATTGATACACAAAAGCGTGTTGTTATATCAGAGTTATGCTCATTGCAGCATAGTCGTATAACAATCATCACACACCCTGCAACATATATTAATAAGTTTATGGTTGGATATGAGAATGGGGAGTTAGAGCTTTGGAATGTGAAAAAATGCAAAATAATTCATACCTTTGCATGTCATAAAGCATATTTTGATGATATCAAACAAGAACAAGATAAAATATCATCAAATGATATTGATATGGATTTTTTTTCAAGAAATATATTTAATGAGGATAATAAAAATAATACGAATAAATACCCTGGAGTGACCTGCATGGAGCAGTCACCTGCCGCTGACGTATACGGTGTTGGATTCAGTGATGGTACTATATTAATGGTGAATCTTAAACTTGATCGTGTTCTGTTTTCATTCAAACAAGATAATGGTGGTAATATTACAAGTTTAAGTTTTCGTACTGATTCAACTGCAAAAGTGTACCCTTTTATGGCTTCTTCTAGTAGTGATGGAAGAATATACATATGGAACTTAGGTGCTAAATCTGATCAAGATGATTCTGATTCAGATAATGATGATGATGATGATGATTCTTATAAAAACAAATCACCAAAATTAGTACGTAAGTTACATACATCCTTGGAAGAAGCTCACAGAGGTGCCATTTCTAATGTTCATTTTTTGCATGGTGAACCTATATTAATTTCAGCTGCTGCTGATAACACTATTAAGATGTGGATATTCGATGCACCTGATGGTTCAGCGCGATTATTACGTAGTCGTGAAGGACATTTAGGTCATCCTAACAAAATTAGATATTATGGTGGTGATACAGCTGTCTCAATGCGTGACAATGCCACTGCGGAGTCATGTGAAATGATTAGTGCTGGTAGCGATGGTACATTAAGATTATTTAATACAGCAATTGAAACACAAAATAGAGAATTAAGTCAAAAACCAATATTAAAAAAATTAGGTTTATCAAGAAGAAATGAAAGACTGCCTATAGTATCTGACTTCGCCTTCAGTGAAACACGTCAAAGAGACTGGGGTAATTTAGTAACAATACATCATCAACATGCAAATTCATATTTATGGAGATATAAACATAGAGTTGTTACTGAAATTGTATTACGTCAACCGTCCTGGCGTGGCGATGAAAGAATAGGCAGTAGTGATCGTGGTCATCATTCTACTGCTGTAGCAGTTACACCATGTGGAAACTATGCCCTAATTGGTACCCGTAGTGGAATCATATATAAATATAACTTACAAAGTGGTTTACCACGTGGATCATTCCCAGCAAATGAAGCAAATAATGCTATTAAAAAAGGAACATTGGATACATATGCTCGAGTTCCAGGTAATGTTCGACACGATCATAATAAACTAGTCGGTGGTCCCGGCTGGGTTCCATTGAATCCGAATGCCACAAATGTTTCTGATGTTGATACACGTAATCAACATATATTAGAACAATTAGAATCATCATCACAAATTATGCCTGAATGTCATGAAGGGGAAGTAAAAGGTATATTCGTCGATACGTCAAATTCAATTATGGTGAGTTGTGGTTTGGACGGAAACACGATCTTTTGGGATATTATGTCAGGTAAAGTGATCAATTGTATTCATAGTGATACATCGCATTTAATGATGATTGGTTTAAGAGATGCTGGTTTCGTTGCTATTGCATCACAAGACAGAATTATTAGAGTGTATGATTTAACGACATGCAAACTAGCGAGACGATTCGACGGACACACTCGCGAGATCAGTGATCTAGCGTTTACACCTGATGGTAGAAGATTGTTATCTGCAAGTGCTGATAGTACTATACGTGTATGGGATATGCCTACTGGTAGATGTTTAACATGGTTATTATTTACAGCACCAGTGTTAAGTTTAGCCGTAGCACTTTCTGGAGAGTCTTTGGCTATTTCACAAGCAGGTAAAGATGGCATATATTTATATGTTGATAGGTCATTATATGAACCTGTTATGTTTTGGAAGGAACCAACAAAACCAATACCTGTTGCTGATTCATCTGTTATATCTATTGATAGCAACAACACTGAGTATAAGGAAGAATTAGGTGATGTATCATCAGATGACGGTGATACTGATAGTGCTGATGAGAATGCTCTTGGTAATGAAGATGATGATGAGAAAATGATTGTCAAAGCAACACAAGCTCAAGTAGAAAATGAAGGTATTTCTAAAGAAACTATTGAACAACGTGCTCCTGGTGCTATTACGATGAGTGCATTACCAAGAGGATACTGGGCAACACTGTTCCATTTAGAAGCCATAAAAGCAAGAAACAAACCTATTGCACCAGTTGAAGCACCAAAATCTGCACCATTCTTTTTGCCAACAGTATTTCGTGGTGGAAGCACTACTTCATTTCCCACTCCACAAGAATTTGCAAAATTACAAACAGATCTAGAACAAAAGGAGATGGCTATTGGTGAAACCACTGTATTTCTTACCCCAGGCAGTAAACGCAATGCAGCAGATGCTACAAATAGTAATTCTTCTATATCAAAAAATAATAAGAAAACATCTTCATCAAATAAAAAACAAAAGACAGTCACTGATTTGAATGATGAAGATGAAGATGAAGAAGCAGTTCTCGCACAACTGGCATCGATGGGAAGTTCATGGAATGATGATGATGATGATGATGATTGGGGTGCATCAAGCTCTTCTACTGCTGATACTACCACTATAGAATCTAGATCACGTCTTACAGAGTCACATGCATCAGATTTTAGACCTCTATCATTAGATGGGTCTCATAATAAAGATGAAAATATGGATGCCACTTTTGATAACTCATCAAGCACTAGCAGAATTAATGGAGGTTCTAGATTGATTAGTCGAAGAACTGTACTACCTCGTTGTAAACTTGTTGCATTTTTATTAGCAGAATATCCTGATAGTGCCTTAGGTACATATGCATCCGCAGAATATTTCCAAGGATCTAGAGCAAACAATACCCTAAATTCATCCATATCATCAGATGGCTTAGTAACGGCTAGTCCAACATTAGAATATCTTAAAACATTGGCACCACCTGCTGTTGATGTTGAACTGCGTGCATTATGTACACATGGTGAAGATGAGGAAGGGTTGAAATTATTACATTGCTTATTATCTTGGTTAGCTCAGCGTATTATATCAGCACGTGACTTCGAAGTATTAGAAGCTTATTTACATAGAACATTATTAATATATGGTGAAATTATTGTTATCAAGCCGTCATTATTAACATTAGCACAAAATATATCAAAAGCTCATACAAATTCTACATCTAAATTAAGAAGTTTAGTTCAAGGTAATTTGTGTTTATTGAAATTATTAGCAAATTTGCCACCATTATAATTTATAGTAATTTTGGTAGAAGCTACATGGGCGACCTGAAATATGTATCCAGCATCGCGGAGGGCAGAGCGTCGGGAGGAGATGACTTAGAAAAATCATTTTGTTCTCTCGAGGCTCTGTTCTCCACGGTGCTGGATGGCGACCCACGACCCCGTAAACTGCGAGCTGTGGACCGGACTCGTAGGCTCTTGCCACCTCATCATTGTGGGGCCATCAGGCAGCAGAACTACAGTACAATAAGTGGATAATATAATCTCTAATGTGGTACTGTAGGATCTGTTGCCTGATGGCTTTGCAATGGGTGATGTGTCTAGGGCTCGCGATGTCGGCTACAGTCTTGTAAGCACGGATTGATTATATAGCGTAGAAAGATCAGAGATTTATACATTGTATTTCAATTGTTTTTATAAATTAGCACGAATCACGGAATCACACTCACTCGTTTCTCTTCTTCTCTTGAATTTTCTCTGAACAATACTTTTTCGATACGTATTGCTGTTCTCAAGTTCATTACAATTAGCCATATAACATATAAAAATTTAGTTCTTCTGTGCTGCTAAAACATGATGAGCCCAGTCCCGACATCCATGTCCAAGCAATGAACTATTCATAGTCTTTTTGTGTTTGCAATGACTTAATGAAGGTGATCCTTGACTTCCGTGATCTAATAACTCTTCTTGTATCAAAGAAGTCAAAGAATCTTTATCAACATAAGGATACAATTCTATGATGAGTCTTTCTAGATTTATCTTGCATGTAAAATTCTGGTCAAGATATTCTTTACAAACATGAGGCTCCGATGCAATCATGTATAAATCCCCAAAACAGATTGTTTCTTCTGGTGAAATATCCCTGTCATTTATGAAATTGAGCATCCTTGTAATCTGTTCAATAGAGGAACGTGGACATTGTCTTACTAAAATCTCCGGCTGATACTCTGGACGACCTACAGTATGCACATAGCCGAACTCATCTGTATCATCAAAGATTACTTCAATTGATTGGTTTACAGCCATCTTCGGTCCAGATATCTTCGAAATGGATTCGGCTTCTGTTCTCAATAGAAATAGATAATTGTTAGCAAATGGGGCTTACTTTATTCCAAAAAACAACCTTATTTTTTTAGATATACTTTTCGCACGTTATAAATGTTGAATTATCAATGTAGGCCATTCTAAGTTCAAGCGTAAGCACGTCGGAAATCTTTCTTGAGTTTGATCCAACAGAGTTTATTAGGTATTTTTGGAGCAACATCGATTGTGACAAGTGTTTTGTATAACAATACCCACTCTCTGAATATACATCAGCCACCCATCGTGGAATACTTTTATGCATATTCACTAAATCATCTCATTCTAAACATAGTTCGTAGAGGTATGGATATCATAGATTTGGTGGACAGCCAAAGCCAAAATCAGTTTGAAGATGAAGAAGAAGATGTAGGGCTTGTACCTCCTCGAAAAGGTGTTGTGGAAGTTTTTAATGTGGATGATGATGAATATGGTGACGAGGATCACAATTCTGTGTTTTTGATACCACCAAAGCCTCCAGCTGGACGTAGTGGTGAGGCGCCACTACGGCGTTCATTGTCACTTCCCAATGAAACCAGAACGATCAAAAAGTTACATTCAAATGAAGCACCATCAAAAGCACCCCTACAACGTGCTTACTCTACAGGTAGTGCAACACATAACATTGTGGATATGATCAATGATGATGATTATGACAGGGTACAAATTGTAGGGTCTTCGTCATCATCATCCTCATCGTCATCATCCTCCTCGTCTGCTGCTGCAACAAAACGAAAGAGAGAAGAAGAAGCGCCAGTAAGTGATTTGCATGCGATATTAAGAGTATTTCCAAATGCTAAACCTGCATATGTAGAAACATTACTATTACAGAATGGTCAAAGTGTACCAAATTGTTTATCACTTATGGCAGAAAATGGATATGATAAATTAGAATACATGAAAGAAAAGAGTAATTCTGCTAGTGCTATTACTGCAACTAAGACAAATATTGATTATGATAGTATTACGGAAAATATGTCACCCCTATATCAAAAGAATGTTGTGAATCAATTAAGTAAAGATTTTCCATTCTTATATTTGCAAGGTATTAAAACATTTGTAAAAAGATTTAATTATCATTATAAACCTGCTTTGTTAGAATTAGAAAATGTACTACAAAGAAGTGCCCACGACTATGGTGAAGTGGATAGATCAAACAATAGTGCAAATGCAGTAATTACCATTGATGATGATTATGGAAAGAGTAGTAGTAGTAGCAGCAGCAGTTCCTCCAGTAGTATTGGAGCATTTCGTCCAATTACTTCTGCAGACAAAGCGACCATGGCACCTGGTCTCATTCAGTATGGTTTAAAAATTAAAACAAATATACAATATGTAGCCAATGCTGTATGTGATCCAAGATTTCAAAAAGAATTACAACATATATATGATATAAAAAAGAAAATACGTATTCAAAAAGATTTAGAAAAAGCAGATGAATTAGCATATAAACTAGCAGAAGCGGAAGGTTCTCTAGTAGAATGTGGATGTTGCTATAGTGAATATGTTTTTGATAAAATTGTTGCCTGTACAGAAGGCCATATGTTTTGTTGTACCTGTTTAAATCATTTTGCAGAAGAACGTGTATTTGGTGAAGGTAAATCTAAATTAAATTGTATAGCAACCACAGAAACATGTGATGGTTGGTTTGTTGACGCTATGTTGCAAAAATCTTTATCAGCTAAAACATATAGTAAATTACAGGAAGCTATCGCCAATGAAGCTATCAAAGCATGTGGTTTAGATAATATAGTAACATGTTATGAATGTTCATTGCAATGTGAAGTACCTGAAGGTGCAGGTAACATATTAAAATGTCCTAGTTGTAATGCAGAAACATGTAAATTTTGTGGTGATAAAGAACATATACCACTGCGATGTGAGGAAGTTGAAAAGAAAGGTGCGCAAGATGTACGTACACGTGTTGAAGAAGCAATGACAGAAGCACGTGTTAGAGAATGTAAACATTGTAAAACACGCTTTTATAAAATCGAAGGATGTAATAAAATGACTTGTAGTTGTGGAAAAAAAATGTGTTACATCTGTCGACAAGATATTACAAAAGTTGGGTATGCTCATTTTTGTCAAAAAGCACATTGTCAACATCAAAATTGTAGAAAATGTGTATTGTTTACTAATGGTGAAGAAGACGATAAGCGAGCTATGGCAGATGCAGGATTAACAACACTACAAGCCGTACAAAACGAAGCTGCTGCTAATGGAAGTGGAAGTAGTTCAGGTGCACAAGCAACATTAAAAATTGGTGGGGAAGATATAGCAGGTGAAGCGGCGATTGCTGCTCTATTGGAAGGTGGGCAATTAAAACCTGCGAAAAAAGGTAGATTCCCAGTGGGTGGTCACCCAGGTGGTGGTGGTGTTCCTATTGCTCCACGTATTGCTGCACCGCCACCGCTTAGAGTAAATCCCGGAGTTCCGATGCGTGCACGTCGTGGTCGCAGAGGAAGAAGATGATTATGGTCCTAGTATATAGGAATAGGTATTTGATTAAAAGAAATGCTTCGATGATTAAAAGGAATATGCTGTATAGAGTTGTAACTACTGGAGAAGGAATTGATATCATGGGGTCTTGTTTGTGTTTTTAAGAATGTAAGATAAGCTGTTAAAGAACCAAGCAATGTCTGTGGCCGTGAAGGTGTGTAGCAATAATAACTAGATTACGAATATAAAATACATAGCTTTTAGCATTTTCTTCAATTTAATCTACATAATCGAAAGTTGGCCATAAGAAGTAAATAATGATATATGAAGGGATTTAGTTAGTATAAATGCATGGCAACTAGTACAGGGATCCAATATGGGAAGTTGTTTTCATTGTTGATATCTGATACATCAATCATTGTCATACAATTAATACAATGATTATTTCTTTCAAATAACCTATACATAGCCTACTAAAACAAGTATAGTTTGAATTATTATAGCATACTTAATGGAACGCACAAGAGGTAGTATATATATCCCCTTCTTGCGCGAAATGAGAAGATGCATAGAAGCAAGCAAAATATGAACAGGGGCTAATCTGGACAAGACGAGCATGAAGCAGAAGGGCGGGCCGGCCATAAAAGCCACTTACCATTTATCTCACTTCACATCAAACATAAATGTCATTATGCACTTAACACTTTATACGTAAAATCATATCACATACATACAATCACATATTCACAATTAATCGGACCAGCGTACCATGGGACTTCTGTAACATGCTTTGCAATGTCTAACTGCATCTGTAATCCCTAACTCCATGACTGGTTTCGTGTTCTTATATGGGGCACAGTCTTCACAACAACATCTACCACATTGTCTACAATGATGTTTTCTATTAAATAGATTAAATGATGCGCTACATAACATACATTTGTTCACAATGCGATCAGGGATCCAATGTGCACCATCAATAGTAGGAGCCACTGTGCCAAATGCACGCTGTGCTGCATCACTAGAAAATCTGTAACGGTCTACTTCTGCCGTTTCATTTGTACCAATGTTTGATTCCATATTTTTAGTTGCCGTTTCATTTAAAAGATGCTGTTCAGTACGATATTGTTCTAGACTGTGGGAAGCACCTGTCTCGCCTACAGATCTTGCATTTACTATATGTTTATAATACTCGAGTTCTAACGAACCATATATCTTTTTAACAACAGAAGCTACATATTCTTCATTATTCTCGGTCGTCCCAGCGTTCGCTTCCACAGGATATTTCATGCCATCTTCCTGAGCAGTAGTATCTAATCCAGTAATAGACTTCAAAGAAGTTATATATGATTTGAATGCACCATTCCCGCCGCTACTGACTAGCTTATGGATATCATTCGCTGATTCTTCAGTATCACCCCATCGATCCAATTTTAAACTACGAACACTTGTAATATGAGCGCCGAAGGATCTATGACGACCAGAGCATTTCAAGCAAACAAGTACACCAAATGGTACACTCACCCAATCTGGTCGCTTAATCCCACAATCATTACACCTAGTATTCCCTTTTAAGTCAAGGTAACCACTAGCGTTTATGTTAGCATCCACTCCTTCCCCATGTAATGAGTTTGGAATGGACATCTCTGAAGTTTCAATTCAGGAGGGCACTGCTGTTCCCTTACCAGAACAAACAAAAATGCAAATTAGAGAATGATTATGAGTTTTGAAGGTTGTAACACCTCTTCTATATTTATGAGCAGGACATGTTCTGGAACAAACAACAGCGAATATGGACTGCGTTTCTGGTCCCGGCTGGTTCTATCTCAGCGAATCGCGTTTACACTATTAAACAAATAGTTTAGTAAGTTTATTTCGTATTGAATACCTTAAGTGCATGTTTAAAAGACAGCACTGCTCAAGTTCAAATCTGGATTCGTCGTCGTCGTTTCATATTTGCTATCAAAGGCAATATATGCGGCTTCTAGCTTCTCGTGCGCTAATATAACATTCACTCCATTATTTTTGCTATACTAGCATAATATCTCCAAAAAATTATAGTCTTATAAAAATATTTAGACTTCATAATAAATAGATAAATATGTCGCTTATGAATATAGCAGGTTCGACACCTGTAGATGATCCATCATATAGATATAAAATGCCACGTTTATATGGTAAAGTTGAAGGTCGTGGTAATGGTATTAAAACCGTATTACCTAATGTTGTTGAGGTTGCACAAGCATTAAATCGTGCAAGTCCAGAATTGACTAAATTTTTTGGTACAGAATTAGGTGCCCAGACAACTTATGATGAAACGATCGATCGTGCCATCGTTAACGGTGCTCATACTGATCAAGTATTATTAGAGAAATTAAAAATATATATTGAGAAGTTTGTACTTTGTCCAACATGTCATTTACCTGAAACACATTATAAAATTAAGGATGGTATGATTGCACATAAATGTCTCGCATGTGGAGGAAAGAACAACGTTGACATGGGTCACAAACTAACCACATTTATTATCGCTCAAAATAAAAAAGCTAAAGATATAGCTAAAAAGGAGGAAGCTGCAAAATCTAAAAAAGACAAGAAAGATAAAAAAGATAAGAAGGAAGCAGTGGCCGGCGATGATGATGAGGCTGACACTTCATCACCTCGAGATGATGCTGAAAAAAAATCAAAAAAAGATAAAAAAGAAAAGAAATCAAAAAAAGACGTATCTGGTGATGGTGATAATACACCAGATGGTAGTAAAGAAAAGAAATCTAAAAGTAAAAAAACTTTTTTTGATGAACCTGAAGGCGATCATAGCAATGATGACCTCGAAGGCGAGGATGAAACTGACGCCAAGGCGGTAGGTACGTAGTATGATCTTCCAATTTTATTGTTTTAGCTGCTTTTATGTTTACGAGTTGCAACTAGTTTGTAGTTTACACGACTATGATGAAACAAGAACGCACCACTCATTCGAATCTCGTTTGTTCTGGAACTTAGAACCCTCCGGAAGCACGAGCAGCGATGCGTATACTGTTCGCACACTATATGTGATGTTTTTCTGAGTTGTGAATAATGTGCTTGTATATATATTTTTTATCCTTACTGTTATGAATTCGTTATTAAGGTCGACATGTACCTTTTGTGCACGTGTCTGATTGATTAAGTTCTTCTTTCCTGACTGCAACACTGATCTAACTTAAATTTTCCTTATTATCATATACAAACACTCATGCTTACTCATAACTACGTACACAATATTATAACTTCTACAGAGGATGGTATTAATCGTATTAAAATTTGGCTTGGTAATAATCCTGATATAAATTCTTCTGGCTCGGGTGACACTGGACCAGTCTCTATCACTCGTATTATAGATGAATTACGTGCTATTCAGACTGTATCTTCACTGCGTCCAGTTGATCGTGTTATTATATATGTTGGTGCTGTTATGACTGATAGTATTATTACAGGTAATGAAATCGCAAAAAATATTAAAGTATTAAATTCTCTAGCACCAACACCACAAACTCAACGTCACATTATTGCGGCATTTGAGTGGTTTTGTGGGTGTGGTCCATATTCATCTAAATTATCAAGTAAATTTCCAATTATATTAAAGCTATTATTTGATAACGATGTTGTTGAAGAAGATATATTTTATGATTGGTCGGCAGATTATGCCAAAAATGACTTCAGTGCAGACGACTCCTTAATTAGCATTGATGTTTTGGAAGAACTAAAGGCAAGTGCACAGCCATTTATAACATGGTTGCGTGAAGCCGATGAAGAAGGTGATAGCAGTGAAGAAGAGGATGAGGAGGAGGAGGATTAAATCAGGTACATATCTCAGCAGCAAGCGATAACCTAACCTGATAATGCGAGTGAACCAGAACTTTTTCTTGAACTTGTAAATTAAATCTCAAATTAGCAATATTATACATACATACATAAGCCTTCAGCCTTATTCTAAAAACAACTTATTGTGACAAAATAGCTGTGACTCTAGATGAGGTTTTATGTCCAGTAGTGCGCCCAAAGCCTCTTCGTACGCATGCTCCAATGGATCCGTGGCAGCACCCGCAGCACGAGCCAGTGTCATTGCCATATGTATTTTCTTTTTACCTTCATTTAATTCACTAATAATAATGTTTTCATTGCATATTTCTTTATCTTCATTGTCATCATTACTAATATTAGCATTAATATTACCTTTTTTACCAAGTTTTTGCCATTCATGACGCGACACACTACGAGCTCTTTTGACTATAGCTTCCAAAAATAATTTATAAGATTTTGAATAACGTGTATTAAAACTAATTGCATTTCTATATGCTTGTTCTATTTCATCCCATACATTATCTTGTTTCTCTAATATTTTACCTAATGATATAAATAACTCACATGAAACACGGCCTTTGTCGTTACCAGACCACCTTCCTTGAGGTGAAGATCTCCCGAATAAACTCGATATGATATCCATACCACGTGTAATATAGGATGCACGTGATATACTCATATCAATACTATGTTGTATTAATTGTGCAGCACCGTGTAAATCACCTAATTCCATACGTCTTAAACCTTCTTCATGTGAATATAGTACTGTACCAATATTACTAACATGAGCTTCTTGTACTACAACTGACGCTATTGGTGACAGCGAACGATAAGAATATATCCACCCCTCAGGTATATACAATGTTTGCCCTGCTTGTTGATATACAATAATAGGTGCTTCACGTGCAGCAATACCAGGATATACTTCATTAAGCCATTGAGTTAAGGACTCTTCCTCACCATATCCTGTTAATGGTAATGATTTTGGATGGAATAGTACCCAGTGGATAGTGCCGTGTACAGCTTCAGCCCATCTCTCTCTTCCGTGATGAAATGCTGGACCATTGCCATGTTTTATAATGTTTAAGGTGACTTTACCATTATTAGTATGTGTACTACCTAACATAGGACGAATAAGCTTTACACCACATTTGGAAGATAATGAATCTAAGTTATTGTCATTATTTGAATTGACATCTAATTCAACATATTCATACTTACCTTCAGTAGGTTGTAGTTCTTTTGCTGTTATATTTGTCATAGTACATTGTTTTTGAGACTCATCAGCACTATCAGCAGTATTACAGACCTCATTAGCAGCTTGCTGCTGTATTTCAATATTGGGTCCTAAGTATGTACTAAGTTGCATCCTATCTTTTGTTCCTCCAGTACTTGTTACCGTCACTTGGACTTCGTGATGACGCTTTCCATGGAATACACTGTCAAGTTCTGCATATTGTTGCTTATCGAGCACCGTATCATAATAGAGCAGTGGACTTTTCCCATTTTGATGATTTTCTTGAAAATTTAATATGCTTGCTGTAGTTGTTGTAATTTCTGTGTTTGCTTCTAAAAGACGCTCGTCGCTGTTAAGATCTATAGCCAATAGTTCGCTTGATTTATACCATTTTACTGCGTCTAATATTCCATCTTTAGCATAACCAAATGCCCAAGGTACAAATTTGATCATAACAAATATTAGGATAGAAGCAAATAGCATACTTAATAATGCAGAAATTAGCAATGGTTTCAAATTTCTTTGCATAGTTTTATCAATTCTCTTCTTACTTTTCAATTTACTCGCCATTGAACGAGTGATATTCCTTTTGATAGGCATCGTCTTCATACTTGCTATACCTCCTAAATCAGCACCTAGATCAGCTTGAGACGACATACTAAAAACAAATGTATTTCCCAACTCTTACTAGTACTATTAAATCTTACTAGTACTATTCTTAATTGTTTTCCTAAACTTTTGAACTCTGGCTTGGTTTCCTGACCGGCGGTGGTAAAAGAAAGAACCAGGAGCCTACATATCAAAGGATAATTAGATTTGATTGGTACACGGTAGACTAAGAAGATGCCGCCAGCGCCCACACCTACTCCGCGCAGTGTCACTGCACCTACGCATGTGTTAAGCCAAGCGCATCCGCGAACACAAGTTTTCAAGGATAATAATGCAGTGCAAAGTAATATGAGAGCGAAGCCACAAGTGCGCATGCAACAACAACAACGTGGTCGGCCAAAAGGTAATATTGATACTACTGCTTCCACTCGAGGGTTAATGTCATCTGCTGGAGGTGGCGGCTATGGTATGGGGGGAGCTATGAGTAGTATGAATAGTATGAATATGCTCAACATGAGCTCAATGGGAATGATGGGTATGGGTATGATGGGTGGGGCAGGAGCACAGTCAGGCCCATTATCGTGGATATATAAGCTCAATATGTTTGTTATGAGCATAGGACAAATGACATCTATGATTGGTATGAATAGTCAAGCATTTATATCGTTATATCAACATGTTAGAGCCACTGCAAGTACTTTTATTACTCGTATACGTACAAGTGAACTTCGCAGAATAATTCAAAGAAAATGTAAAAAATCAAAATTATTAAGATTTTTATTAATTATAGCTATAAGTGGTCTATTTGGTGGTGCTATGAAACTTCTACAAGCTTATTGGCAACAAGTAGTTGGTGTAGCACAGCAACATGGAGGATATGGAGGCTATGGCTCAGCAGGGTATGGCTCAGCAGGTAGTTATGGTGATGGATATGGGGCCAGACCGCACCGGGCGATTGCACCACCACCAAGTTTACCTCCTGTTGCACCACCTTCCATGCCATAATAATCGTTAAGAATGAGTGAATAATAAGTGATGGATGGAATGCATCGCATCATCACGTTTGTATAATGGTGAAGGAGCACAATAGTATAAATTGTGATATTTTGTAAGTACTGTAATTTTTTCCTAAAACTCTGATTTGTTTACGTTATTTACCTACTTTCTCTCTAATTAACGCACGATCGCATGATAGACGACAAGTAATCCCCTAATATCTGAAAATGATGCAAGCAAGTTTTATGGATCAAATTTATACCAGCCAGCTAGCCTTTACCCCATATATTCATTCCATTCGGTAAACCCGTCCGTCTCCTAGAATTCATCAATTCATCGTTTAGTACGCACCCTTGTCTAGTCCAGCTCTGGGATGAGCAACGAGGGCACTTTCGATATCACCATATCTATGTGTATTCTTTGCATACCATTCATATGTTAATTTAATACCTTCTTCCCAACTAACTTCCTCTCTCCAACCTAATTCAAATAATCTTTCACTGTTAATATGATATCTCAAGTCGTTGAAAAATCTGTCTTCAACAAATGTCATCATTTCACTACAATCTTTGTATCCAGATAATGTAATTAAATCTTTTGCAACATCAATATTAGCACGTTCATTACTACCACCAATATTATATACACAACCAACTTTCCCCTTAAATAATATACATTCAAATGCTCGAGCAACATCCTCGACATAGAGAAAATTTCTTTTGTTTTCTCCTGTACCATGCAAGGTTACTTTTCTTCCACGTTTTAATTGATTTATAAATTTTGGTATTAATTTCTCAGGATATTGATGTGGGCCATATACATTATTACCTCGTGTAATTATTAATGGAAAATTAAATGATCTTAAATAAGATTTTGCCAAAAATTCTGCACCAGCTTTTGTCGCTGCGTATGGATTGGTTGGTTCTAATATTTGCTCTTCATCCATAGCAGCTTGGTCTAACTGCTGCTCACCATAGACTTCATCTGTTGATACATGAATGAATCTTTTAATATTACCAGATATTTTTGCACTTTCTAACAAAACGTGCGTACCCATAATATTATTTTGGGTAAATTGAAATGAATTACCAAAACTATTATCAACATGTGTTTGTGCAGCAAAATGCATTATTGTATCAATCTTTTCAGTTTCTAAAACATAATTTACTAATTCACTGCTACAAATATTACCTTTAATAAACTTATAGTTTGGTAAATCCTTAATTTCATCTAGATTTTCAATACACGAACAATAATCTAAACGATCATAGTTGATAATATTGTATTGGGGATACTTCTTAGCTAAAAGGATACATACGTGACTAGCAATAAAACCAGCTCCACCTGTAATCATGATATTCTTTGGTTCATATGGAGTCATTGTAGCAGCCATTTCCGACATTATTATGACTTTGATTAATTAATTGAATTAACACAACGACTATGAACCTTTGGTACTAATGTAAGTGATGACACTAAGTGTTAACACATGAAATAACACAAGAGGACCAAATTTGGTGCGCGTACGTACGTCGCACTATTTCCCGACATATAAACATAGCTCTTAGCCGTCTTTCTTTCGACGTCAGTGAAAGGTTTTGCTCGTATTCTTACAGTAAGTACCTTATTTATATTATCTCTTGGTTTCATACACATTTAAGCATTACAAAGAGTCCTATCTCGTTCAGTAAATCTCACTGAAGCAATCATCTTAGACCTGTGCTATGACCGATCGTTTAAAGGATCTTAAACGTGGTGCCGTAAATGCAGGGGATGTCGCTATTGATATTCGTGAAGGTGAGAAAGATGCCTTGAATAAAAAGAAATCTGCTGAAAACTCAATCCTATCTGATTTCTTTGGAGATGTAGAATTAGTTAAGAAAAACATTAATGTTATAAAAAATGTAACAAAGCGTATTGGTGAAATCCAGCAGCAAGTAGTATTAGCAACAACAAATGATAAGGAAGCTGAATTAAGTGCAGAATTAAAACCATTAGTTGAAGAAACAAATAAAAAAGCAAATATTGCAAAACAAATTTTACAAAAATTACGTGAAGACACTGAACGTATGAAGGTAAAAGATGAAAAGCAAAGTGAAATAAGAATACGTGAGAATTTAGTATCAACTTTAACAAGAAAATTTGTTGATGTTATGAAAGAATATCAAAGTGTTCAAACAAAATATAAAACTGAAATCAAAAAAAAAGTAAAAAGGCAAGTTCAAATCGTCAAAGCCGATGCTAGTAGCGAAGAAATTGATCGTATCTTGTCTCAAGGAGGTGCTGATCAAGTATTTAAAGATGCTATATTAAAAGGTGAAGCAGCAGATAGTGTACGCAACATGTATATGCATGTAGCCGATAAATATCAGGATGTCCTAACTATTGAAGCTTCCGTTGCTGAGCTGCATCAAATGTTCATTGATTTTGCTATGTTAACAGAACAACAAGGTGAGTTATTAGATCAAATTGAATTTCAAGTCAAAGCAGCGAGTGATTATATAGATGAAGGTAATACAGAAATGATTCAAGCTATTGAATATCAGAAAAATATTCGTAAAAGACAATGTTGCATTCTTATTGCAGTATTAGTGCTTATTGGTATCATTGTAGGGGTTATTATGATGAAATCGTAATAAATAATAACAAGGTCAAGTTTGGGAAGAGTTTTTTAAGTAGAGAGAAAGGAAGTTATGTTGAGACTGCTGATTCAACGAAAACACAGCTACAGCATAGAATCCTTCGCGGAGGAGGTTTGCATGCAGTAGCGATCAAAAGCTATAACGATTATGATGTAGACTGTTTAACTAATCCGTATATATACTTTTCTTATCATACATGTATGCGCTTACTTGTTCTATTCATCCTACCACCAGTCATCTGGTAGATTCTGGGTTTTAAG